>ULNM01016739.1_pt1 | contig 15822 bp, 10 predicted proteins | sample 1951921 | NCBI WGS metagenome assembly ULNM01 (sample SAMEA4835577, study PRJEB28245) | human gut metagenome | biome: gut microbiome; material: fecal sample | place: Denmark | collected 2008
GTTAATTATTAATTATTAATTCTTAGCTTTTTTAGAAACCTTAGCCGGTGCAGCCGCCTGCTTTTTGATGGCGCTCTTGCCCAGATAAAGCTTCATAACATACCACAGCTCTGTAGCGATGCAGATTGAAGAATATGTTCCGCAAAGCACACCTACCATGAGTGGTAATGAGAACTCTCTGATTGATGTATGACCAAAGATAAAGAGTAACAATACCATAACAAATGTAGTAAGCGAAGTATTGATGCTTCGTGAAAGTGTCTGTGTAAGGGACTCGTTTGCTATATCAGCAAGCTCATCTGCTGAGTACTTCTTGATACCGTGAAGGTTCTCACGGATACGGTCAAAGATAACGATCGTATCGTTGACTGAGTAACCTACGATTGTAAGTATACATGCGATAAACGTACTGCCGACTGAGATTCTGATAAGTGCATATGCTGTGACTACAACAAGCACATCATGTACCAGCGCAAGGATAGCACTTGAAGCAAATCTGATGTCCTTGAATCTGAACCAGATATATAACAGCATGAAAATACATGAAATAATAACTGCCTTTACAGCGTTTGTTCTCATCTCTCCACTGATTGTTGAGCTGATACTCTGAGTCTCTATAGTTGATGCATCAACATTGAAATCCTTCTCAAGAAGAGCTGCGAGATCCTGTCTCTCATCGAGTGAAAGTGTACGTGTCTTTAATGTGACATCATGGCTGCCCTGGACTGTAGTAACCTGCACTGCACTATTGCCAAGGAGCTTTGATACTGAAGGCACGATGTCCTTCTCAACCTCTGCGGCTGTATAATCCTTGCCAAAGTCTGCAGTGGTTGATGTACCACCTACAAACTCAAGACTGTAGTTTAATGCATTGCCACTTGTAGCACCGAAATAAATCATGCCGCCAATACCTGCAAGTATAACTACACCTGAGATAACAAAGTATTTAACTCTGTTCTGTACAAATCTGATAACCTTTCTCTTCTTTGCCTTGCCGTAGAACTTCTCAGCTCTGACACCGACACCGTAAAATGCTCTTGTAAGGTATTTTGCAATAAAAAGAGCTGTAAACAGTGACAGAATAATTGAAATCATAAGTGTGTATGCAAAGCCCTTTACTGTACCTGAACCGAGCACCATAAGCACAAGTGCTGCGATAAATGTAGTAACCTGTCCATCGAGGATGGCTGAAAGAGCCTTCTTGTAGCCCTCATTTACTGCAGCAAGCACTGATTTGCCACCTGCGATTTCCTCACGGATACGGGCAAATACGATAACGTTTGCATCTACTGCCATACCGATACCAAGGATGATACCCGCGATACCCGGCAGTGTAAGTGTAATCTCAAACCAGTAAATAAACAGTACTGTAAGCATTGAGTAGAGTGCAAGTCCGATAGATGCAACCACACCGAGTATACCATAGAGCACAATCATGAATATCATGATTAAGATAATTCCGATAATTGCAGCCTTTACTGCATTTGTGAGCGCTGTTCCACCGAGCTGTGCGCCAACAACATTTGACTCTAACTCCTCGAGCTGAAGGTTGATGGCTCCGACACGGATAAATGTTGCAAGGCTTGTTGCCTCGTCGTAATCCTTCATTCCGTTGATTACACAGTTACCATCTGAGATAACGGCGCTTACTGTAGGAACGCTGATGAAATGATCATCATAGTATATACCGATTGACTGTCCTGCATCCTTTGCCTTCTTTGTGGCATCTGCCCATGTGTCAATAGCCTTATCCTTGAGCTTTAATGAAACAACAGGCTCCTTGGTTGATGTAGATGATGACTGGTCATACTGGGCGCTTGCATCCTTTACATCGTTACCATCGAGGATGACTGAACCATTGGCCTTTAAGGTGTCAATATCATAGTTGAGCTTGTAGCCGCCCTCAACCGATGTGTCCTGTGTATAGTTGGCATTTCCGTCACTGTCATACTGGGCGATGAAGTACAGTGATCCCGGACTTCCAAGATCCTCGAGTACCTTGTTAGGGTCGTCAACACCCGGAATCTCTACAGTGATACGGTCATCCCCGCTCTTGTATACAGAGTACTCTGTTGTGTAGCTCTCTGCACGCTCCTCGAGCTTTGCGATAGTATCATTTACGTCCTTGTCTGAAGGATTCTTGTCCTTGATATGATAGGTGATTGAAACACCACCCGAGAGGTCGAGACCAAGCTTGATATTCTGATAATCCTTATCCTTGGTGCTCTCACCATTAGCAGTTGCCTCCTGCTTTTGCTTTGTGTCGGTGATTACTGCAGTGGAATACCAGCCCAGCAAGCCGATACAAATGACTGCCACAAGGATAATCACCCAACTCTTTCCTTTTTTCATTTTCTTATACCTTCCTGTCATTTTGCTACCATCCATATAGGTATACAGATGGCAAATATATTCGCACACGGGTCACAAATACCGCTATCCGTTTCCCGTGACAAATTCAAATTATTGTGCATCATCTGCCATATCAGCCTCTGCTGCCTTAATCATGATAGCGCACTCTATACGCTTCTTCTGCAGCTCGCAGCCTAAATCATAGGCATCAGTGATTGTGCCGTGGAAGTTGTATGAGTTGGCGGCACAGCCACCGCTGCAATAGAATCTGGCAAAACAGTTGCGACATTTTTCCTTGGCATAAACATTACAGCACTTAAACTCATCCTGGATGTCAGTGGCCTTGATGCCATCCCAGACATTACCCATAAGGAAGTCCTCATTGCCCACAAACTGGTGGCATGGATATAAATCTCCCCATGGAGTCACTGCCAGGTACTCTGTTCCTGAGCCACAACCGGAAAGACGCTTATATACACAAGGTCCTCCCTCTAAATCTATCATAAAATGGAAGAAATTGAAGCCGTTCCCTGCCTTGTTTCTCTTTACCATCTCTGCTGCAAGTCTGTCGTACTCATCAAAGAGCACAGGTAAATCAGAATCCTTAAGTGCATACTCATCTGTAGGCTGTGCCACTACAGGCTCAACCGAAATCTGCTTGAAGCCTAAATCAGCCAGATGAAGCACATCCTTTGAAAAATCAGTATTGAAATGTGTGTATGTACCTCTCACATAGTACTTGTCCTGATGTCTGCTCTCCGCAAACTTCTGGAATTTCGGAACAATAAGGTCATAACTGCCGGCGCCCTTTCTGAAAGGCCTCATGCGGTCATGAACCTCCTTGCGTCCGTCGATACTAAGGACTACATTGTCCATCTCTTTGTTGGCGAACTCCATAATCTCGTCATTTAAAAGCACACCGTTTGTGGTGAGTGTGAACCTGAAATGCTTGTCATGAAGCTTCTCCTGCTCTCTTCCATATGCCACAAGCTGCTTCACCACATCCCAGTTCATGAGAGGCTCTCCTCCAAAGAAGTCTACCTCTAAGTTTCTTCTGCTGCCTGAATTGGCAATCAAAAAATCAAGTGCCTGTTTTCCTGTCTCGTAGCTCATGAGAGCTCGTCTGCCGTGATACTCGCCCTCCTCTGCAAAACAATATCTGCAGGCAAGGTTGCAGTCGTGCGCTATGTGAAGGCAAAGTGCCTTTACAACTGTCTGGCGCTTCTTGAAATCTATGATACGTTCTTTGTATGTATCTTCTGTGAAGAGCTCTTCATTATCCTTAAGCTCATTTACTTCCTGTATTGCTTCTTCTATCTCCGTCTGTGGATACCTGTCCACAAGCTTTTCAATAATCTCCTTAGCTGAGTTGTCCTCAAACAGCTCAATAACGTCATATGTGACATCATCCACCACATGGATTGCGCCACTGTTGACATCTAAGACAATATTATAGCCGTTGTTCTTGTACTGATGAACCACTACAATATTCCTCTCTTTCTATACACATTTTAAAATTACACTGCGAAAAGAGTGTGCACCTATCAGCGCACACTCTTTAAATCCGCTTCACCTATGACTATTTGTACTGCTCACAAGTCTGGTTTCCAACTGTACAAGATGTCTTGCAAGCTGACTGGCATGATGTCTGGCACTCGCCACATCCGCCCTTTTTAACAGTGTTCTGTAATTTTCTTGTATTTAATGTCTTTACGTGTTTCATTTTTATCTCCTTTTCATTTAACGATGTCTCATTGACACATCATATTTGCTTTCAACATTATATCACAGCATTATCAATATGAAAAGTCCTTTTTTAGCGAAAAACAAGCGCTGAAAACATTACCAGAAGGAGTATTATCAAAAGCTCGAATATATTTTTTGATTCACCTATATCTATGACCACTGTTGCTATCACATACGTTATCCAGTATGCTACGACCGTCACCCTGATAAAACGTCTGCGGTGAAAGCAGCATTTGAGCAAAAATCCGCACACAAACCCCACCACTATATTGACCGCCATGGCAAGTGCAAACTTTATCCACTCCGCCATGTCGACAAAGCACTGTACTATAGAAAGTATGATAAGGCACAAAAGCGCCGTAAGATGCATGATACATATTGTTATTACAGGACCTTTGATTTTTCTCCACATAAAAACGCCCTCCACACATCATATATATGTGCAAAGGGCGGTAATTATTCATGTATGAAATTCATTCGTGATTACAGCTCACAGTTATTAACTGTTCTAGGGAATGGGATAACGTCACGGATATTGCCCATGCCTGTAAGATACATTACGCATCTCTCAAAGCCCAATCCAAAGCCCGCGTGTCTTGCAGAGCCGTATTTTCTTAAGTCAAGGTAGAACTTGTAGTCATCCTCTGAAAGTCCAAGCTCATTTATTCTGGCAAGAAGCTTGTCGTAGTCATCCTCTCTCTGGCTTCCACCGATGATTTCTCCGATTCCCGGCACGAGACAGTCAACTGCTGCAACGGTCTTTCCGTCGTCATTCAGCTTCATGTAGAAGGCCTTTATCTCCTTCGGATAATCTGTGACAAATACAGGGCGCTTGTAAATCTGCTCTGTAAGGTATCTCTCATGCTCTGTCTGTAAATCACAGCCCCATGATACCTTGTAATCAAACTTGTCATTGTGCTTTGAAAGGATGTCGATAGCCTCTGTATATGTCACACGGGCAAAATCATTTTCCACAACATTTCTTAATCTGTCAAGCAGTCCCTTGTCCACGAAATTGTTGAAAAATGCCATCTCCTCAGGTGCATTTTCAAGCACATAGTTGATAACATACTTGAGCATGCTCTCTGCAAGCATCATATCATCCTCAAGGTCTGCAAAAGCAATCTCAGGCTCAATCATCCAGAACTCTGCCGCATGACGTGTGGTGTTTGAATTCTCCGCACGGAAGGTAGGTCCGAAGGTGTAGATATTCTTGAATGCCATAGCATATGTCTCGCCGTTTAACTGTCCTGAAACAGTAAGGTTGGTAGGCTTATTAAAGAAATCCTTTGAGAAATCCACCTTTCCATCCTCTGTCATAGGGAGATTGTTCAAATCAAGTGTGGTCACCTGGAACATCTCTCCTGCACCCTCACAGTCACTTCCTGTGATAAGCGGTGTGTGCACGTACACAAAATCCCTCTCCTGGAAGAATTTGTGAATAGCATATGCGCAGAGTGAGCGCACTCTGAAAACTGCCTCAAAAGTATTGGTACGAGGTCTTAAGTGTGAGATTGTACGAAGATACTCAAATGTATGTCTCTTCTTCTGCAGAGGATAATCCGGTGTGGATGCCCCCTCAACAGTCACGTAAGCGGCCTGAATCTCAAATGGCTGCTTTGCATCCGGAGTGAGCACAAGTGTACCTCTTACGATAATTGCAGCTCCGACATTGATCTTGCCAACCTCATCATAGTTGTCTAAGCCATTTCCGTATACAACCTGGATTGGCTCAAAAAATGTACCGTCGTTTACCACGATAAATCCAAAATTCTTTGAATTACGATTGCTTCTGACCCATCCTCCGATAGTCACCTCTTTGTCAGCGAATTTGTCCTTGTTGCGGAAAATCTCGCGTATGTTTGTAAGTTCCATTATCTAATCCTCCATTTAAGCTGCCTGCGCATCACCACAGACAGCATATTTATCGTTATTATTCGGCATCCGCGCTGCCACTTGAAGTATCCGGCGCTGCACTGCCATCCTCAAATGTCACATTTGCTTTCTCTGTGACTGTATCGATAGCCTTGTTTACAAGGTACTGGTTCTTAAGGTATGTCTTTCCCTCATCCTTGTGTCCGCTTCCAAAATACTTGTATACCTCAGAAGCCTTGCTGAACTGACCATTGCTGGCTGATACGATGTAATCCACATAGCTGTTGAAGGCATCATCATCCATCTTGATATTTTCCTTCTCAGCGATAAGTCCAAAGATGAACTCTGTCTTTATCTGGTCTGTCAGATTCTCCTTCCACTTCTCTGTGGCCTGATCCACTGTCATGTTGTAGTTGGACTTTAAATATTTCTTAAGTGTCTGTCCATCCTTGACATTTTCTTTAGTAAATGAAGCAATATACTCATTGAGTCTCGCCTGTAGATACTCATCAGGAATCTCGACTGTGCTGTTTTCAATCATGTAGCTCTTTATCTTGTCCACCTCAGCGCTGTAGAGCTGCTGCTTCAAATCTTTCTCAATCTGTGTGGTAAGCTGGGCATTAGTTGTCACTCCGGCCTTTCCAAACACTGTGTTGACCTGCTCGTCTGTCATATCAGCAAGTGCAACAGGATCTGCTGAGTAAATGCCCTTTACTGTATACTCAAATGTAACTGTCTGTCCGTTTAAGTCGTCATTGCCATAATCCTCAGGGAATGTCACGTCACCCTTAACCTTGTCACCCACCTTGGCTCCGATTATAGGCTTTGTAAATCCATCAATAAAGGATGAACCGCCGACCTGGCTGTTATTTGTCACATCAAGCATCACATCTGTAGCAGAACCACCATCAAATGCTTTGCCATCCTTATATCCTGTGTAATCAACCTTGACATAATCGCCATCTGCAACTGTATCACGATCTGTAACCTGCTTGTACGCATCTGCACCATATGACTGGAGCACATTGGTCAGATATGTCTGCTTTGCTGTATCGTTTATCTCATAATCGTTTGAGACTGTAATTGCAACACCTGAATAGTCTGCAAGCTTTGTAACCTGCTTTGCGTAGTCTATGTCAAACTGTCCGCTTCGCATCGTCTCGCTGCCGGCCTCGGTGCCTGCCTCTGTTGCGCTCTTTGAGCCATCCTTTTTGCTCTTGTTGCTTATCACAACAGCAAGCGCAATAATTACCACGATAAGTGCAATCACAATCACTGCTATGACTGCCTTCTTACCTGTATTCTTCTTCTCACTCATTGGAATCCTCCTGAAATCTGTAAGTCATGTTATTTATATGTACAATGCCCTGCCACGGCAAAAACGCATCCGCAAAACACTATACCTGTCTACAATATCACATATCAGGTTAAATTACAACGAGTGAAATTTTCTTTATCTTTGCAAACACCGGAGAAGTATGCATCCTAAGCCCTACTGTCACCCTGGCATTCTTTTGCAGCCTTACCGGCTTAAGCAGATGTGTCACAAACCTGACATCAGCCGGGAAAATGTTGCTTGTATATGTATGAACGCCGCTTTCATCCTCCACATCCATAAACAGCTCGACCTCGACACCTGTTGTATTGGTTCCTCTATAGTCAACCGCTGCTATATACTCACCGGTATATTCAATATCCACCGTCTGGCTTATCGAATAGTCAAAATTGGCATCTGAAGAGATAAACACTCCATCCTTACCCAGTGTATACTGTCTTTCTTCGAGGCTTGTCTCAATCTGCCAATTATTAAATCCATCCTTAAATTCAGGATTTGAGATTAGATTTCCATGAATCATAAGAAGCTTCATGAAATCCTCCACCTCCGGTGTTTCTTCATACTCATAAAGTGATTCAATATACTTATCAAGCTCTTTAATCGGAGGATTTTTCGGATCAAAGTCCCTGATTGCATCCCAGCCCGTCAAAGCCCTGCCATGCTCGTCAAACATACCCATATTCTCAAACCAGGTTCCCATGCCTTTACCAGGCACACCGACAGGCTCCCAGTAGTATACACCGGTCTTTCCGGTATCTTTTGACACCTCTGCTGCTATCTGCATGATTATTTCAAGAGACTTCTTCTGCTCTGCGCTGCCTGCATCAAGGCCTGCAGTCTCCATGAGTTCCTTCGAGATATGATCTCCTTTGCAATGTCTCCACGGATGAGCTGTCTCCACAATATAAACCGGCAGATTATATAATTTTATGAGCCTGCTCATAGTATCCTTCAAATCCATGAAGGTACCATGCCAGAACGAATAAAAGGAAAGGCCAATCGCGTCAATCGGCAGCATGCCCGCATTAAACATAGAATCAAGCCAAGGCATAATACAGTTATATCTGCCTCCCTGATCCAGATGAATCATGACCTTTGTCTCCGGGAGCAGCTCCCTGACAGCTCTGATTCCCTCATTTACAAGTGCAGCCAGCTGCCTGTACTGTGGCACTGCACCATCCGGAAACAGCATACCACTCCTTATTTCATTGCCAATCTGAACCATATCCGGCGCACAATCCATGATTTTTAATCTGTATAGCACATCATATGTGTACTTGTGCACTGCCTCCTTCAGCTCATCAAAGCTTAAATTCTTCCACGCATCAGGCTTATTCTGCTGTCCCGGATCTGCCCAGTAATCCGAATAATGAAAATCCAGCAGAAAATGCATTTTGTATTTTTTAATGACATGAGCCATCTCGAGAACATATGTAAGACTGCAATACCCCTTAGACTCCGGCACCTTATCAGGCTCATTCCATATGCGCAGACGGACTGAATTTACATTATTCAGCTTTAAAAAATCAAATACCCTGCACACATGACCTTCCCTATCCATTATTTGTATATTATTGTCAACCATCATAGGAACGGATGAAATATCCACTCCCTTTAAGAAATTGCTATCCTTTTTCTGCTTGCGCTGCTGCTTAAGCTGATACATCTTTGTGTCAGCACTTACGAGATAATCGTCAAAGCTCTTACCACTGCCCGGCTTCGTATATATGATGCCGTGACTGATAAACAGGCTGTGCTGCTCCATGATATCATACACGCGCTTTATATACTTCTCAGCAGTGTCATGTCTGTCCCCAGGGATAAACACGATAAATTCATCTCCACCGAATCTATATACCATACTTCCCTCAGGCTTTTGCTCATCAAGCACCCTCGCCACAGTCTTTAAAAGCTCGTCACCGTACTGGTGTCCGTATGTATCATTTATGTCCTTGAAATCATCCACATCAAGAAATACTATGGTGCAGCCGACATTTTGAGCTTCAAGCTCAGCAAACATAGGAATGACCATCTCATTGCATGCCACACGATTGTATAGGCCTGTGAGCGCATCATGGTTGTAGAGATTCTTAAGCTCATTATTTGTATTCTCAAGTACCTTTTGCTTAAAAAGATTCTCAAGCCTCTTGAGCAGGGCAGACTGTATATCAAACTGCTCAGGATGGTCGTACAAAAACTCTGGATTCCTGAGTATTACATAGCCCACTATCTCGTCCCGGAAATGCAGCGAGCAATACATATAGCAGGTGTTTTTATCTACACTCTGCATGTACTGCATAAGGTCATTTACACTCTTAAACTCAAGCTTTCCATTGTCCTTGTCATCCGCATAGAGTACAACCTCGTCGTCAATATCATAGCCATGCTTCCTAAAGTGTGCATTGTTCCTTGCAGCTGCCAGATCAGAAACACCGACCACATACACTCCGTCACACTTCATGCTCTGTATATAGTCAGAGTATCTCTCAAACAAATCATAGTATTCATTGCACTCCTCGAGCTCTTTCTGGAGGATCATTACTGCATCCTCCTCCTGCTCTCTTGCAACGGAGCCTTTGATAATATTCTTTATGTAATTACGATAATCCACTCTGCCGGTATTAGGGCATCCGCAGCTCTCAGCCGGGATAAACTCAGAATCAAGGTATTTATCAGAAGCATCGCCCGTGCCATTCCAAAGCGCCTTAAATATCTCAAGAGCATTTCTGCCTATATTGCCCCTGTTGTTATCCACTGTTGTAATCTGTGGGTTAAAGTACGCAGCCTTATCCAGATTGTCAAAGCCTGTGACCTTAAAATCCTGTGGTACCTTGTATCCGAGAACCTCTGCTGTCGCACACAGTCCTGCTGCTATATTGTCATTTGCACATAAAAACACATCCGGTAACGGTTTTTTGCTCTCGTGCCAATCACTCATATACCTGACACCCGTCTGATAATCAAAATCACCAAACATATACTTATCAGCTGTAAGTGGTATGCCATAATCACTTAAAGCCTTCTTGAAAGCCTCAAAACGCATTCTGTTCTCATAATGATACGGCGGACCACCTGCAAACACAAAGCTTTTGCAGCCATGCTCATAGTACATATGATCCATCATCTTGCGAAACAGCCTCTTATTGTCGTCGCCCACATAGTAAAACCCATCAACCTTATACCCGATACTCACTACCGGCACATTTACCGACTGAAGCTTTCTGACCATATAATGTATCTCATCCTGGTTGATCGTATTGGTGCAGTCAAATACCACTCCGTCGAAGCTGTTTAAATCAGGCAAATCGTTCAGCGCATACTCGCCTTTGTTAAACTTTGGATCTTGACTCCAGGTTCCGTTGGTGTTGTAAAAATACATGCACACATCCAGTCCCAGCTCTTTAGAGCCTTCCATGATACCCTCAACCCACGAATATGTTACATATCTTCTCCAGCCATCAGCCAGAAGAGCAATTTTCTTCATTAATAAGTACCCCTTTGCATCTTCTAAAGACTTTTCCCAAAATATAGTTCTATTATATTACGGTTTTACCTATTCTTGCAATAAAGATTGATTTTTTTTAGCATATTTGATAAAATTAATTTAAATAAGCAAATTTTTAGGAGGGATACGTTTTGAATCCAGCATTAATCGTACTTATTGTTATCGCAGTAGTGCTTGTGGTAGCATTTATAGTATTAACAATCCTCGGTAAAAAAGCACAAAAAAGAAAGGAAGAGCAGGACGAGCAGATAGCTGCAGCATCACAGACTGTCAATATGCTAATCATTGACAAAAAGCGTATGAAGCTAAAGGATGCCGGTCTCCCACAGCAGATTATTGAGCAGACACCAAAGCTTATGCGCCGCTCAAAGCTGCCTGTAGTCAAGGCCAAGGTCGGACCAAGAGTCATGACTCTTATCGCAGACGAGCAGATCTTTGATGAGATTCCTTTAAAGAAAGAGGTTAAGGCTTCTGTCAGCGGTATCTACATCACAGCTGTCCGCGGTATCAGAGGACCTCTTGAGAAGCCTAAGAAGAAAAAAGGCTTCCGTGCAAGAATGGCAGAAAACTACAGCAAGGCCAACGAACAGCTCAAGGCTGAGGAGGCTGCAAAGGCTGAAAGAAAAGCTGCTAAAGCGGCTGCCAAAAAGGCCAAGCAGAAATAATATCATGATTTAATTTTCATGTACATAAACAGAGCATGTGGGATGGCTTTCATCCTCACATGCTCTGTTTTTTTGCTTTATATATTTTTTACCCCATAGGCTTGGCAGGCTTTTATGCAATTTTGACTGCTGCGCCTTTTTTCTTCACAGCTATATTGATGTGACAGTCGCCTACAAATTCATAGTTGACATCAAGTGCATACTTTACCTCTGCCCTTATCTCGTCCTCAGTCTCCTTTACCTCTATGCTTGTGGCATCAATACCTATCTGGATACTTCCAAACGGTGTATAATAATATGTCAGGTTTTTCTTTCCCTTCTCAAATATCATATGTACACTCATAGGTCCCTTGCGGGTGAACTCAAGATAATTGTCATTGAATTTAAGCATATTTTTGAGTGTCTGGGTCTCACCCTCCATTATCTCCTCAAAAAGCACATAGTGCTTGTTATTTCTTATATAATACTCTCCCGGGGCAATCACCTCTACCGCATCCGACTGCTGATCCGGTGCGAGCTGTAAGCCCTTTAATGATACTACTACATCCTTTGTCATTTCTTTCTCCTTATCCTCTTGCATATCTAAATTAATTCACGCTTAAATAATTTGTCATCACATATTTTCTTTTAATATATTTTTTCAGCATGAATATACTAACTGTTTTATCTGAAAATATCAAGGATTTTTAGTTTTATTTCATATTTTCCACTGTCAAATATGCTCTCATACTCGTCCGGAGTGAGTACCTCCTTAAGATTTTCCTTTGCTTCGTCCTCCACCACCTCGTACACACTGCCCCTAAAGCACATGTTTGGATACAGCACGCACCACCAGTTATGACCGGCTCCATCGCCCAGTGTTATTTCAAGCGCCTCGTAATTTCCCTCAGGAAATGTATAGTCCCCATACGTCTTTTCCGGGAAATCGGTGTGTGTAAGCTCTGCCGATGCGCCATATGTAAAACCGTTTGCTGCAAGCGTCTCCTTTGATACCGCTATTATTTCGTCCATATGGTCATTTACGGTGGCTCTGGTTTCTTCGATATTTTCGCACTCCAGCAGATATGGCTCTATGTAAGCCCCTACTGCATCGCGCACCTGCTTTTTCACATTCTGGTCTGCTTCGCTGTCGCTGTTTGCCAGCACATGGAAACGCAGGATTTTGCCGGCGATGGATTTTTGCATGTCGGCTGTACACGCTATACTATTTGTGTTTGCGGCAGGTGTATGATTTTTTGCAACTATCGCTGCCGTAAGGGATATTATTGCTATGGTTGTTATTATTATTTTCTTTCTCATGTAAACAAGTATTGCCTTATTTGACGAGCTTATTCATCCTTTTTGGAAAATTTTACCGGGTTTCATGAATTTCATTCGTATAGTCATCCAGCAAGGTGCCAAGTGTAATTATCGGTTCACCATCCTCATGATTCTCCTTATTTATTTTCTGCTCATAATAATCACCCATGTTATCAAAGATATCATTTATATCATCTGCTATGCACACATATGTGTTTCTCGGAAATTTTTTTGATGTCTTGCAATATTCCATGAAGTCTGAATAAGTTGCTTTATCTTTTCTAAGTGTTTTTCCTATTAAAATCACCTTCAAATGATTGGTATCGGCTTTTTGTGACAGTCGATCCTCGAAGCTGTCCACGGCTGTTTTGATATCATCTGCATATTCCGGTTCGTATGATTTGTCCATGTTATAGTAGAACTCTATATATCCGCTATTTTCATTTGCCGAAACATCTCTGTGGCTAACATATGCTTTGTTATCAGTTACTTCTTTATCGGTTATTTCGTCAGTATCTACATCTACAATATCCACCGCCGCAAGTGTCGGAAAACAGCGCTCCTCAAGTTCCACTGCACTGCAGCCGGTGAGCATGAGACCTATCGTCAGCACTACTATGACCGGTATCGCTATGCACAATAAAAATCCAAGATATTTTTTCACGATTTCACCTCCACTTTCAAGAACATATGCTAAGGTCACTGTGACTGCTATGACAAAAATGATGCACCAGCTTCTCATAGTGCTCTTTTCCTTGTCATGGCTTTTCTGTCTGTCAGAGCCAAATTGCTTATTGCTGCAGGAATGCCGGTTTTTATTAAATGTAAATATAATTTTTCTCGTATTTTCAGCAAAATTCTCACATCTTAAAACCGCATAATAAAGGCTCATATTGAGTACTGAAAACAGCGTGAAAAACCACACCGACAGCATCAGTGCATCTGCCCTCTTGAAGAAGCTGCCTTTTATCTGCACATCACTCATCAGTACAACAGCCGGAAACTCTATTTCCGACAGTGAATATTTTCCGAAGTTTCCAAGCAATACTGCATACAATAAAAAAAGAATGCCTGCATATGTGAATATTGCTTTACTCACACTCCCTCGTATCTGTGAGGCAGTGCGTGCCCTTACAAACAGTATATTGAACACGGAAATGGATGCTGCAAACACATAGTATGCGCCCGCAAATATATCCGCTATACCAAAGTCCACACCGACTCTGTCCTTAATCATCAGATAGTCTAATCTCACATCCGATAGCGCAAACAAAAGCATAGCAGCAAGCGGTATCAGCACAAAGAAAAATACTACCTCGTATACCCTTGCCCGGCACTCCACTCCGCCACTTAGCGCATAAGCGCATACCGCCATTATCACAAGGAGTACAACTGTAAATGACTCATCCGGTATAAGGCTGTCACGTATCAGCTTTACAAATATCCATGCAAGAAATGCGGCCTGTGACAGCTCGTATATCGCAATAATTAAATCATAAATTAACATTTTCGCACATTTTGTTTTATCAATGCTTCTGTCATATATTGTTTTCCTGCGTTCACGCACCTCGCTTACTATCCACATGAATAGCCATGCCATGAAAACTCCGAGTGCGATTGAGATAAAAGCGTACTTTCCAAGCTTTGCCAGATTGTTTGGAAGCACCAGTGTGCCGACTCCAAGCAGATTAAAGACGTATAGCCTGTATAGCTGGCGGGGCGATATGCTTTCGTTTTGTGCAAATGTGTAGCTTGTGCTCATATTTTTAGTCATCCTTATTTCCTTTCAGCTTTCTGCACTCCTTTTCTCTTGCAAATACAGGCCGCCTCCATAGTCTGCGAAGCGGAAATCGTATGATACTGTCCTTTTCATCCTCGCCGCCTGTCAGCTCGCTGCCCACAAATGGCATCATGTATGGGTAACCACAGCTTTTGAGCTTTGCGAGATGCAAAAGTATCACCATCAGACTTATTAAAAATCCAAAATATCCAAGCCATGCCGACATCATTATTACAGCGAATTTGAGTATCCTAAATGAAAATGCAAACTCCTCACTCGGTATGGCAAACGAACAGAGTGCGGTGAATGCAACTAGGATGACCACTATAGGGCTTACTAAATTTGCATCCACTGCTGCCTGTCCGATTATGAGGCCTCCGACTATGCCTATCGTGTTTCCCATTGCTCTGGGAAGTCTTATGCCGGCTTCACGAAGCAGCTCAAAGGACAGCTCCATCATTAGTACCTCTATGAGCTGCGGAAACGGGCAGCCGAGTCTGGCTTCATAAAACGCCAGTATGAGTGGTGTCGGCAGTATCTGTGTATGAAAATTTGTGACCGCCAGATAAAGCCCCGGCAATGTAAATGACATGAAGGCTGCCACGTACCTTATCAATCTGGCAAAGCTTGCCGCTATCGTTCTGTTATAGTAATCATCTGCGGTTTTTAAAAAATTGTTCATGGTGGTTGGCAATATTATTGCTATCGGTGAATTATCGCACAGCACCACCACCCGCCCCTCTAGGAGCGCATTTACCGCCACATCCGGCCGCTTTGTGGTCTGAAGCTGTGGAAACGGTGAATACCATTTTGCCTCAGCAAATTGTTCAAGAACTCCCGAATCACCCACATGGTCTATTACATAGCTGTCCAGATTTCTTTCCACATCCTCTACAAGCCCCGGTTTTACGAGGTCTCTCACATATAGTATGTCCACATTGCTGTGTCCTCGAAGTCCCTTTTTCACCTCTTTACACTTTAAGCGTGTGCTCCTTAACCTGCGCCTGATAAGCGCTGTATTTATCTTTATGGAATCAGCAAAACCCTCATTGGAGCCTCTTATGACCTTTTCCGAATCAATCTCCTGAATTGACATGGCAGGATATCCCTTATCAGGAAGCTTGAAAGCATCCGGATAACCATCCACAAAAAAAATCACGTCTCCTGTCAGCATCATCTGGGCCGCCTCATTAACCGTGTGCAGATGTGCAAATTCAGATAGAGCTGCCTGATTTTTGTCAAGTACTTCCTTAACCTGATCCCG
>ULNM01027810.1_pt1 | contig 15648 bp, 14 predicted proteins | sample 1951921 | NCBI WGS metagenome assembly ULNM01 (sample SAMEA4835577, study PRJEB28245) | human gut metagenome | biome: gut microbiome; material: fecal sample | place: Denmark | collected 2008
GACGCAAGTAAAATTAATCGTATAGTAGAAAGATTTAAGTTCGTAACAATAGATACTGCTTCTATTAAAAATGATGTTCAAAAATCAAAAGATGGAAAAGACAAAGGTATTATTGTTAAGAGCATAGAGGAAAAACTTGTAGATGATATTCTAACAAAACCAATTAGTAAGGAGGAACAAGAGGTGTCAAACCCCCAAGTGGCAAAGATGGAAAAAAGCCCTCTATCAGAGCCTACCTCAAAGAGCAAAAACAAATCAGATCAGGGTGCTAAATTAGAAAAGCCAAGTGTTAGAGAAGAAATAAAACAAATAAGAGAAGAACAAAAACAAAAGGCTGAAAATGATTTAGATAAATCTGAACTATCAAAAGATAAAGATAGTAAAAATAAGTTTAATGAAACTAAACACAAACAACCTAAAAATAAAAAGAAAAAATCAAAGGAAAGAGGGTAGAATTTATGAATGATATTGATGAAATAGTTTCTGGAACAAATAATTCAGAAAGTAAGTCATTTGATAAGAGTGCTTGGATTCAAAGAAAACAAGAAGAAAGAAAAAATGCTTATGATTTAATAGATAAAACTGCTAGTGAAATTGTAAGTGATCCAAGTAAATTTAAAACTTATTTAGATGTTCAAGGAAGAATGAATAAATACTCTATTGGTAATGCTTTACTAATAACAGCACAAATGCCAAATGCAACTCAATTAAAAGAGTTTTCTGACTGGAAAGAAGCAGGAGCATTTATTAAGAAAAATGCAACAAGTATTACTATATTAGAGCCGGGAGATTCCTATACAAGAGCAGATGGTAGTCAAGCAACATCATATAATGCAAAGAAAGTATTTGATATATCTCAAACTACTTTTAAACAAAATAATAGATTAAATGATTATGATGATAAAACAAAACTAACTGCACTTTTAAAAGATTGTCCTGTTAATGTAAAAGTTGTTGACGAAATATCAGGAACTAATAGAGTTGCAGAATGGAATAAGCAAGACAATATTTTATATGTAAAAAGAGGTGGCGAAACACAAGATATATTTAGAGAATTATCTGGGGAACTTGCAAGAGCAACATTAGAGGAAACAGGAAATGCAAGTTTAGATAACTTTAAATGTAGATGTACTTCATATATGTTATGTAAGAAGTATGGTATTGATGTTTCGTCTTTTAATTTGGATTCAATTCCAGATTCTTTAAAAAGTATGAGTTCTAACGAAATAAGAAATGAGTTAGGAACTATGAGAAATGCTATGGAAGATATTAATTTAAGAATGGGACAACATTTTGAAAATATATCTAAAAAAGCAAAATCAAAAGATTTAGAAAGATAGGAGGAAATTAAGTGAAAGAAGAAGTTAAAGTGCTATTACTTGATAAATACGAAGTAGGACTTGTAGTAAATGCTTTAAATGAAATGCGTAATAAACAAATTGAAAAAGATGAAGACACTTCATTTATTGACGAAGTTTTAATTCGTATAATTGATACCCCATTTAAGAAAAAACACGTTAAGGTACTTGAATGTAGATAATGGATAGTAATAGAGATAATATACCGAAATGGGTTTATTTTCTTGGCTTAATTCCTACAATATGGCTTTCACTTTTAATTGCACCATCAATAAGTGGTGGATTACCACAGATTATAGAGGACTTTCCTAAATTAATGGAGAGTCCTTTTTCTATATCTTGGTGTAATAATAGTTTAAAAGTTATATTAATTCTATCTATTAGTTATGGAATGGGTATAGGAATATATTTATCCACTAGAAAGAATTATCGTAGGAGAGAAGAACACGGAAGTGCAAAATGGGGTATTGCAAATGCTATAAATAAAAAATATGAGCAAAAACCTATTTCAAATAATAAAATATTAACTCAAAATGTTTCTCTTGGATTAAATGGAAAAAAACATAGAAGAAACTTAAATGTTTTAGTATGTGGAGGTAGTGGTGCAGGTAAAACAAGATTTTATTGTAAGCCTAATATAATGCAATGTAATACTTCTTTTGTTGTACTTGATCCAAAAGGAGAAATTGTTAGAGATTTAGGATACTTATTAAAACAACAAGGATATGAAGTTAAAGTATTAGATTTAATCAATATGGAAAAAAGTTATTGTTATAATCCGTTTGTTTATTTAAAGAGTGATAATGATGTTCAAAAATTAGTCACTAACTTATTTAAAGCGACAACACCAAAAGGCTCATCATCAAATGATCCATTCTGGGATACTGCTGCTTCAATGTTATTGTTAGCATTAGTATTTTACTTAAAATATGAAGCACCGGAAGATGAACAAAACTTTCCAATGGTTATGGAATTATTAAGAGCAGGAGAAGTTCACGAAGATGATGATACTTATATTAGTCCATTAGATGTTTTATTTAATAGATTAGAAAGTAAAAATCCAGAGCATATAGCACTTAAATATTATAGAGATTATCATAGTGGTAGTGCTAAAACTCTTAAATCAATTCAAATAACTCTTGCTGCAAGACTTGAAAAGTTTAATCTTGAAAGTTTGGCGTCTTTAACAACAACCGATGAATTAGATTTATCATCACTTGGAGAAAAGAAAACGGCATTGTTTGCATTAATACCAGACAATGATACAAGTTTTAATTTTTTAGTAAGTATTTTATATACACAACTATTTCAACAACTATTTTTATTAGCAGACCATAAGTATGGTGGTAGTTTACCAGTACACGTTCACTTTGTAATGGACGAGTTTGCAAATGTTAGTTTACCAGATGATTTTGATAAGATACTTTCAGTTATGAGAAGTAGAGAAGTTTCAGTATCAATCATTTTACAAAACCTAGCACAATTAAAGGCATTATTTGAAAAACAATGGGAAAGTATAGTTGGAAATTGTGATGAGTTTTTATATTTAGGTGGTAATGAACAATCTACTCATAAATATGTATCAGAATTATTAGGAAAAGAAACTATTGATACAAACACTTATGGTAAAAGTAGTGGTAGAAGTGGTAATTATTCTACTAACTATCAAATTAGTGGTAGAGAATTAATGACTCCTGATGAAGTAAGGTTATTAGATAATAAATATGCTTTATTATTCGTTAGAGGAGAAAGACCAATAATGGATTTTAAATATGATATTTTAAAACATCCTAATGTAGCAGGAACAACTGACGGAAAAGAAAAACCTTATTTACACGGAGGAACAGAAAACGCTATTGCTTCAATTAGTTTTGATGAAAATATTGAAAACTACGAATATACAGAAATTGAAAATATAGCACAAGATTATGAATTGTTATCTTCAGAAGAATTAGAAGATTACTTTAAAAGAAAAGGAGAATAGAAATTATGGAAAAGAAAAATAAATTAAAAATGAGTGATAAAGGGAAAAAGATATTTAAGACTTATGCGTTAGGTGTAAGTCTTTTTGCATTGACATTTGGAACAAGTATGACTGTACTTGCAGCAGATGATCCAATGGCAGTAGTAAATAATTTATCTAACTTTATATTTGGATTAATTAGAGCAATAGGTATGATTTTACTAGGATTTGGTATTGTTCAAGTTGGACTTTCATTAAAAAGTCACGATCCAAGTCAAAGAGCAAATGGATTTTTGACAGTAGCAGGTGGAATTATCATTACCTTTGCAAAAGAAATCTTAAATATGATTACAGGTTAAATTATCAAGTATGAGGCAAGTTATATCTTGCCTCCATCTATTTTAAGGAGGTGTTAATATTGAGTGATAATTGGGTAGTGCAAAATTTACAAAATGCACTAGAAACTTGGAACTCTAAATTAGGAGAAATATGGCAATTAGTAACACAAACACCCGAAACCTTTAAAGGTGGAGCAATATGGTCAGTAATAGAAAATATATATGGTGCAGTTCAAGCAGTTGGACTTGCTTTGTTAGTTTTATTCTTTGTAGTAGGTGTGATGAAAACTTGTGGATCATTAACAGAAGTTAAGAAACCAGAACACGCATTAAAATTATTTATTAGATTTGCAATAGCAAAAATTGTAGTTACTTATGGAATGGATTTATTATTATCAATATTTAAAATAGTTCAAGGAGTAATATCTACAATAATGAATGCAGCAGGTTTTGGAGGGGCAAGTTCTACAACACTACCACAAGATATAATAACGGCAGTAGAAAAATGTGGCTTTTTTGAATCAATACCATTATGGGCAGTCACATTGATAGGTGGATTATTTATAACTGTCTTATCATTTATTATGATAATGACTGTCTATGGTAGATTCTTTAAATTATATCTATATACAGCAATAGCACCTATACCATTATCAACTTTTGCAGGAGAGCCAACACAACAAGTAGGTAAAAGTTTTATTAAATCATATTGTGCAGTATGTTTAGAGGGTGCAATTATAGTTCTTGCTTGTATTATTTTCTCATTATTTGCTTCAAGTCCACCAGTAGTGGACACAAATGCAGCAGCAGTCACACAGGTTTGGAAGTATATTGGAGAACTTGTATTTAATATGCTCGTATTGGTGGGAACAATTAAGTTGTCAGATAGAGTTGTAAGAGAAATGATGGGATTATAGGAGGCGTTATCTAATGGAAAATAAAATAAAAGCAATTTTAGTTAAAATTGAAAAAGAGCCAGAAGTTATTGAAATGAATACAGAATTAGAAACATTACAACATTATGTTGGAGGGTATGTTCAATGTTATAACTTTGATAAAGGTGTTTCTATTTTATGTGATGAAGAAGGCAAAATAAAAGGATTACCTATGAATAGAAAAGTTAATAATGATTTTATTGTAGGAGATTTTTTGATTGTTGCTGATGATATTGAAAATGAAGATTTTACTTCATTAACAAGTGAACAAATAGATAAATATATGAAACAATTTGATAAAGATAGCATAATTGTCAATGTAAAAGACGAGGATAAAATAAAGTTTTTAGTATCTGGTATTAAGTCTAATGAAGAAAAACAAAAGTTAGAAGAACTTGGATTATATTGCTATGATTTAAGAGATAGTGATGATGGTAGAGATATTGCTAGTATAGAAAAAAGAGTTGTTGTAAATAGAATAGGTACAATGATTACTGATAAAGAAATTAAATTAGGAGATAAATATCCTAATGATTTTGTAGATTATAACACTTTTGTAGAACAAAATATTCAAGTAGATACAATTAAGGAATTATTAGAAAAAAATAAAGATAAAACTAATGAAAGGGGGAGATAACTATGAATGAAGTTGTAGATAAAGTTAAAAATGATATTGAAACATTTTTAATGGAAGATATGGATAATCAAGAAATGAAAGTTGAATTTATTTTATTGAATCCTAAAACAAATGAAACACAAGTGTTGGCAAGTGATGGTAATGAAAGAATATTCTTATTTGCTCCTTTTACAAAGGAACAAGAAAATGGTTATATGAATGTTCCAGAATGGGATTTTAACTTTGATGAATACTTCTTTAAAGAACTTGCTAATGGATATGAAGTAGGATTTATAAATGATGATACACATTATGGATTATGGAATACTATTAATGAATTATACCCAGAAGATATTGAAAATATAGGAGGAGTTCAAAAGTATTTATCATATTGTAAAGAGCATTTAATAACAAGAGAATATTTAGATGAAACAATGAAGTTAAATGTACCAGATATTATGCAATATTATGAGTACCCTATAAATGTTATAGAACAAGTTAATGATAATGTAATAATGTCTAAAAAGAATTATGATAAAGAAAGTGAAAAATCATATATAGCATTTGTATTGGGTTATGATTTATTAAATGATAAACTACAAAATTCTAGTTTCCCAGAATGTGATATTTGCTATGATACTTGTTCTTCACTTGCAGAACATTTTATTAATAGTGAAGAATATAAAAACACTAATCATTCTACTTATGAAATGTTGCAAGAATGGATTGATAAAAATCCTAATTTAATAAATGAGTATATTGAAGTAGAAGAAAACAATAAAACTAGACAATTAGATAATGGAATGTATGTAATTGATGTGGGTTATAGACGAGAGCAACCTATTGCGTTAGTTCAAAGAGGAGAGGGCGAGTATATGGAATATGTAGTCGCTTTTAATTATAGAATTAAAGACAATAAAATTGATTGGGCTTATGGATATTACTATGATAAAGACTTAACAAAAGCAAGAGAAGATTTTAATAAAGTAATTGCAGGTGGTAATTTATCTAAAACCTTTGAAAGAAAGGAAGATAGATAAATGGAAGATAGAAGAAAAGTTGAAATGATAAAAAAGAAATATCCAGTAGGAACAAGAATTAAATTAAATTATATGCAAGATGATTATGCAGTTCCTAGTGGAATGACGGGAACAGTTGATTATGTTGATGATGAAGGTCAAATTGGTATGAGTTGGGATAATGGTAGAACATTATCCCTTATTTATGGTGTTGATAGTTTTAGCATAATTGATGAAAAGCAAAAAGCATTATTTAACACAAAGTTTGCTAGTGATATGAATCGCAATGGAGAAATAGTGGAAATATTATCTTTTGAAAAAGGTAAAGATATTTATAACGACCGATATAAAGTTAAGTTTAATGATGGGACTATCAAAGATAATATTATGAGTTGTGAATTGAACTTTAATTATGAAAAAAAGAAAGATGAAAGGAGTAGATAAAATTGGAAGTTAAAATAAATAGAGAAATAAGAAACTATACAGAAAGTATATTTTTTGGACTGTCTTTAAGGCAGTTCATTTTTTCTATATTGGCTTGTGGTGTTGCAGTAATTTTATACTTTGTTTTAAAAGGACACTTTGGTATTGAAACTTTATCTTGGGTATGTATTTTAGGTGCTTCACCATTCGCTGCAATAGGTTTTATAACTTATAACGGAATGACGGCAGAAAAATTAGTATATGCGTGGATTAAGTCAGAAATATTGATACCAAAGCATTTAACTTTTAAACCGACAAATTATTATAACGAATTATTAAAAGATAAATTAGAAAAGGAGGTTATATATGAAAACCCTAAAAATGTTATTTAAGCAAGATAAGGAAGCATTTGTTGTTCCAAAAGGAGTACAAGATGTAATACCTGTAAATAGAATATGGGAAGATGGTGTATTTTTAGTAGGAAAAAACAAATATTCTAAATGCTATAAATTTTCAGATATAAATTATGCAGTTGCAAGTAGAAGCGATAAAGAGGGAATGTTTTTAGAATATTCTGAACTTCTTAATTCATTTGATACAGGTGCAACAACAAAATTAACAATTATAAATAGAAGATTAAATAAAATAGATTTTGAAAAGAATATTTTATTACCATTAGCAGAAGATAAACTTGATGAATATAGAAAAGAATATAATAAAATGTTATTAGATAAAGCAACTGGTGCTAATGGAATAATACAAGAAAAATTTATTACTATTTCAGTAAATAAAAAGAGTATAGAAGAAGCGAGAAATTATTTTGCAAGAATTGGTGCAGATTTAATTTCTCACTTTTCTGGTTTAGGCTCAAAATGTGTAGAACTTGACGCAGTAGATAGATTAAGAATGTGTCACGATTTTTATAGAGAGGGAGAAGAAAACTCTTTTAGTTTTGATTTAATTAAAACAATGAGAAAAGGGCATAGTTTTAAAGATACAATATGTCCGGACAATTTTGAATTTAAAAATGATTATTTCAAAATGGGTAAAAAGTATGGTAGAGTTATTTTCTTAAAAGAATATGCAAGTTATATTAAAGATAATATGGTTGCAGAATTAACTGACTTAAATAGAAACTTAATGATGAGTATAGATGTTGTACCAATTCCAATGGATGAGGCAGTAAGAGAAGTTGAAAATAGAAGATTAGGTGTAGAAACTAATATTACTAATTGGCAACGCAGACAAAACTCTAATAATAATTTTAGTGCAGTAATTCCTTACGATATGGAACAGCAGAGAATTGAATCAAAAGAGTTTTTAGATGATTTAACTACACGAGATCAAAGAATGTTTTTATCAGTGTTAACAATGGTACACACAGCAGATAGCAAAGAGCAATTAGATAATGATACAGAAAGTTTATTAACTACTGCAAGAAAACATTTATGTCAGTTTGCTATTCTTAAATGGCAACAAATGGACGGACTTAATACTGCAATGCCTTTTGGTGTTAGAAAGATAGATACTTTAAGAACTTTAACTACTGAAAGTTTAGCAGTATTTATGCCGTTTAGAGTACAAGAAATAAATCACGAAAATGGTATTTACTATGGACAAAATGTAATAAGTAAAAATATGATTATTGCAGATAGACGCCAACTATTAAATGGTAATAGTTTTATTCTTGGAGTATCTGGTAGTGGTAAATCATTTACTGGTAAAAATGAAATTGTATCAGTAATATTAAGAGATCCAAACGCAGATGTAATCGTGATAGATCCAGAGCGAGAATATTCTCAACTTATTAATGCACTAGGTGGAGAAGTAATCCATATATCTGCAACAAGTGATAATCATATTAATGCTATGGATATGAATAGTGAATATGGAGATGGAGCGAATCCTGTAATATTAAAATCAGAGTTTATTCTTTCTTTATGTGAGCAATTAATTGGTGGTAGTAATTTAGGTCCAAAACAAAAGTCAATTATAGATAGATGTACTGCTTCTGTTTATAGACATTTTCAACAAGGAAACTATATGGGTACACCACCAACATTACAAGATTTTAGAGAAGAATTATTAAAACAAACAGAGCCAGAAGCAAAAGAAATAGCACTTGCAATAGAATTATTTACTAATGGAAGCCTTAATACTTTTGCAAAAAATACTAATGTTGATACAGAAAATAGACTTATTTGTTATGATATATTAGATTTAGGAAAACAATTACTTCCAATAGGAATGTTAGTTGTATTAGATAGTATTTTAAATAGAATAACAACAAATAGACAAAAAGGTAGAAATACCTTTATTTTTATTGATGAAATATATCTATTATTCCAACACGAGTATTCTGCTAATTTCTTATTTACTCTATGGAAAAGAGTTCGTAAATATGGTGCATATTGTACTGGTATAACACAAAATGTTGATGACTTATTACAAAGTCATACTGCTAGAACAATGTTAGCAAACTCTGAATTTATTGTAATGTTAAATCAAGCAAGTACAGATAGAATTGAACTTGCAAAATTATTAAATATATCAGAATTACAAATGGGATATATAACAAATGTAGGAGCAGGACAAGGTTTAGTAAAAGTCGGTAGTTCTTTAATTCCATTTATAAATAAATTCCCAACTAATACAAAACTTTATAAACTAATGACAACAAAACCGGGAGAGGGAAAATAGAAAGTAGGTGTTAGTGATTGGCAGATATTAAAACAAAAGATTCTAAACCTAAAACTATAAAGACTTTAAATAAAGCAGTAGTTGGTACTCAAAATATTAAAGATAATATAGTAAGTACCAAAGAAAAGATAAATGAAAATACTCCAAATAAGAATGATGAAAATAATATAGAATATGGTAGCAATACAATTACAGGTGCTAGTAGTATAACTGCTAGTACCGTTGCTACTAAATTTAATAAATATGGTAAAAAGTCTTTTGAAGAAACAAAAGAAAATATTATTAAATCAAAAGTAAAAATCAAAGATTTTAAGAACAAACAACTTGCTAAAAAAATGGAAAAACAAGCAGTTAAAACAGGTAAGGGAACTATTAAAACAAGTAAGAATACTATTAAGAATGGAAAGACAGCAGTAAAGACAAGTAAAGAAGTAGCAATTAAATCTCAAAGAATGGCAAAAGAAAGTGTTAAAGCAAGTAAAAGAGCAATACAAACTGCCAAAGAAACTGCAAAGGCTACTGCAAGAGGAATTAAATTAGCAATAAAAGCAACTATATCTGCAATAAAAGGAATTATAGCAGGAACAAAAGCATTAATTGCTGCAATAGTTGCAGGAGGATGGGTAGCAGTTGTAGTTATATTAGTCGTATGTTTAGTTGCTTTATTATGTGGCTCAATATTTGGTATTTTCTTTTCAAGTGAGAAAACAAGTTCTAATAGTATAACAATGAAAGAAGTAGTTGCTGAATGTAATCAAGAATTTTCAGATAAATTGCAAGATATACAAGATAAAAATGAACACGATGATTATGTTTTAGATGGTAGTATGGCAAGTTGGAAAGATATATTACTTGTATATACTATAAAACAATCCAAAGGAAATAACGAAGAAGAAGTTATGACTATGGATGAAAAGAAAAAGAAAGTTGTTAAAGATATATTCTGGGATATGAATAGTGTTTCATCAGAAGTGAAAACTGAAAAGGTAACAGAACAAGGTATCAGTGCAGATGAAATGCCAAAAGAAGTAGAAAAGAAAGTATTACACATAAAATTGACATCAAAAACTGCTGAACAAATGAAGAATGAATATCACTTTAATAATAATCAACTAAAACAATATGTTGAATTATCAAGTCCTAAATATGCTAGTTTATGGAGTGGTGCAATATATGGAGGTATTGATTCTGGCGAATATGTTAATTGGAGGCAATCAGGACAAAGTTGGTCTAATATAAAAATAGGCAATACTAATAGCACATTAGGTCAAATTGGTTGTTTAGTCACATCTATATCAATATTAATTGAAAAGTCTGGTTGTAATTCAACTATAATACCTTTTAATCCCGGTACTTTTTTAGAAGCATTGAATAAAAATAATGCTTTTGATAGTGGAGGTAATTTACAATATGCAGGAGTGACGAGAGCAGTACCTAACTTTAAATATGCAGGTAATGTTAATTTAAGAGAAAAATCAAGAACAGAAAAGTTAGCATTAATTACTCAATACTTTAATCAAGGTTATTATTTAACAATAGAAGTAAAAGGTGCTACACCGGGTAATCAACATTGGGTAGCAATAACAGGAGTTAATGGTAATAATGTTGTGATAGTAGATCCTGCAAGGGATGGTACTGATTTATGGAGTTCTTATGAATGGAGTAAATCATCACAATTTAATTATTTTGCTGCTAATTAAATGATTAAATCATTAATTAAATTGTTTATAGGTTTAGTAATCTTAATTATTAAAATTAAAAAGGTTATTTCTAAAATAAAGAAATAGCCTTAATACATAGAAAATTAAAAATTATTATAAAAATTTAGTGTGATAAATTAAAAATCTTAAATTATTATGATATAATATACTCTATATAGTGATGATAAAAAGGAGAAATGAAATGTACTTAAAACAACTTGTTAAAGTAAAAGAAATTACATATAAAAATGTAATTTGTTTTGCGATTATATGTGGAATTATTACTGGAATTATATTAGATGTAGAATTATATAAAATAAATGCAATATCTGACAATTCACTATTTAATATAGGAATGTGTTTTGAATTTTGGATATTTGCAACAATGATTATTGTATCAAGAACAAAAAGACCATTAGAGGCAGCAATTAAAGTATTTATTTTTTTCTTGATAAGTCAGCCATTGGTGTATTTAGTAAAAGTTCCTTTCGATTTAAGGGGATGGGAAGTATTTACAGATTATAAAGGATGGTTTATTTGGACTCTTTTTACTTTTCCAGGTGCTTTTATAGCGTGGTACACTAATAAAAAAAATAATTTAAGCATAGTAATTTTTATGGCAGCAATATTATTTTTAAGTTATGAGTTTGCTCAACATTTTAGTATTTTAATAAAACATTTTCCTTTTCAATTTATTGCTTGTAGTTTTATAATTTATCAAATCGGAGAATATATTTTATCCTTTAACAAAAATAGACGAATTATAATGGGAATATTATCATTATTAAGTATTATTGGAATAACTTATTTGTATTTTACTTTATAATTATATTTTAACTGATAGTAGAAATACTATCTTTTTTTAAAAAAATAAAAAAATTTTTAAAATGTAACTTAGTTGTAACTTTGGATATTATATAATGTAAATGTAAAAAGAAAGGAGTTTTTAGTTATGGAAATTTTAAAAGTTGAAAATTTAACTAAAATTTATGGTAAAGATTCTACCAAAGTCACTGCACTTGATAATGTTTCTTTTTCGGTAGAAAAGGGAGAATTTGTTGCAATAGTTGGTGCTTCTGGTAGTGGTAAATCTACATTATTACATTTATTAGGAGGTGTTGATAGACCAACCTCTGGAAAAGTATTTATTGATGGAAAGGATATATTTAATTTTAATGATGATAAACTTGCAATATTTAGAAGAAGACAAGTTGGATTAGTATATCAATTTTATAATCTAATACCAATACTTAATGTTGAAGAAAATATTACATTGCCATTAGCATTGGATAATAGAGAAATTGATAAAAATAGATTAAATGAAATGTTAAAATTATTAGGTTTAGAAAAGAGAAAAAATCACTTACCTAATGAATTATCTGGAGGACAACAACAAAGAACAAGTATAGGTAGAGCATTAATTACAAATCCTACAATAATACTTGCAGATGAGCCTACTGGAAACCTTGATAGTAAATCAAGTGATGAGATAGTTGCTTTATTAAAGAAATCTAATAAAGAATTAAAACAAACAATTATTATGATTACACACAATATGGAAATAGCAAAAATTGCTGATAGGATAATAAAAATTGAAGACGGAAAAATTGTTGAGGAGGTATAATTATGGACTTACTTAACAAATTAACTATTAAAAATTTAAAATTAAATAAGAAAAGAACAACAGTAACGATAATAGGAATAATGTTATCAGTTGCTCTTATAACAGCAGTTGCTACAATGTATTCAAGTGCTATTAAATCACTTATAAATTATGAAACTTATCACAAAGGGAATTTTCATATTGCTTTTTATGATGTTCCTACCAACGAAATATATAAAATTGAAAACAATAGAGGAATTGAAGAATTATATTTAACAAGCAATATTGGATATGCAGATTTAGAAAAATCTAAAAATGAAAATAAGCCTTATGCGTTTATAAAAGCGTTTACAAAATCATCATTAGATAATTTATCCGTTAAACTAATTGAGGGAAGATTACCAGAAAATGAAAATGAAATTGTTATTCCAAGTCATTTAAAAACAAATGGTAGAGTTGTATTGAATGTAGGAGATAACATTACTTTAAATGTTGGTAAAAGAATTACACTAGACGGAAAGGAATTGAAACAGGAAAATCCATTTCAAAAAGAAAATGAAGAAATTGTAAATACTACAACTAAAACTTATAAAATAGTAGGTAAAATTGAAAGACCTGCAACGAATATTGAAGTTTATGAAGCCCCAGGTTATACATTTATAACTTATATGAATGATAATGCTACAAGTAATAATTATGATGTATATGCTAGATTTAATAAATCTGGATCAAAAAATTATATTAGTGTATTCTCAAATGTAGTAGGAATAGATGAAAATATTGTCAAAAATGGATTAAATCATAATTTTTCTGAATCTGAGCCGGAAGAATATGACAGATTTATGGAAGAAATGGCAAAAGCCAAATATAAATTTGATATTAATTCCTACTTAATTACTTTGGAAAATGATCCTCTTGGGGATGACACTATGGCAGGGCTTGGAATAGTTGTAGGCATAGTCTGTTTCATAATAGTTTTATCATCAGTATTCTGTATTAAAAATAGTTTTGATATTTCAATTACAGAAAAAATAAGACAATATGGAATGTTAAGAAGTGTTGGAGCAACTAAAAAACAAATTAAACATAATGTATTCTATGAGGGAACTATACTAGGTTTGATAGGTATTCCATTAGGATTATTATTGGGATTATTTGCTTCGTGGATATTAGTTATAATTAGTAATTTATTCTTGAAAGATGTGTTTAGTGCTGGATTAAAACTTGTTTTAGCATTTTCTTGGATGGCTATGATTATTGCAGTTATATTAGGAATTGTGACAATTTATTTATCAGCATTAAGAAGTGCAAATAAAGCAGCAAAAGTAAGTCCTATTGAGTCAATAAGAAATAGTGCAGAAATTAAAATAAATGCAAAAAAAGTAAAAAGTTCTAAAATTATAAAAGGTATATTTGGTGTAGGTGGAGATATTGCATATAAAAATATGAAAAGAAATAAGAAAAAATATAGAACTACAATTATTTCAATAGTAATATCAGTCGCTGTATTTATTGGCTTATCATATTTTGTAAATGGTGCATTTAATTCAGTAAAACAGGAAATAAAAACTATTCCTTTTGATTTATCTCTTAGTATTTCTGATGGTAGAGCAAATGATACCAGAAGTAATAAAGCACTAGAAACAATAAAATTAGATAATATTGAAAATTACTCAATTCAAAAAAAGTGTGCAGTTGGTATCAAAAATCCTAAATATAATAAAGAATTTATTAAAGCAGGAAGTTATGGAGAAGATTTTTTAAATAGTGATGGACATATAACAATTTATACAATAGGAGATTATCAATTTAAGAAATATTTAACAGAATTAAACTTAAATTATAATGAATATAAAGATAAAGGTATTTTATATCAAGTTCCATTTGAATATGGAAGAGTTGATTCTAATGGAAATGAAATAAAAACAAATGTAGTTGAATTTGATTTCAATAAAGGTGATGTTGTTTCTATTGTTAATAGAGAAAATGAACGAACTGCTAATATTACAATTGGTGCTATAACTGATAAGGAAGCATACGGAGAATTTGCAGGAGATAGTTATATTGTTGTTTCAGATTCAATTTATAATAATATATATCCAGAAGATTCACGATTAGCAATCTATTATTCATCTAGTAATCCAGATAAATTACAAGATGAAATTGATGAAGTTATGAAAGGCGAAGAATATTATCTACAAAATGTAAGCGAAAGTGCTAAAATGATGAATAACTTATTCACATTAGTTGCAATATTCTTATATGGATTTATTATAGTAATTTCATTAATAGGTATTACAAATATTTTTAATACAATTACAACTAATATGAATCTTCGTAAGAGAGAATTTGCTACATTAAAATCAGTTGGAATGACAAGCAAAGAGTTTAAGAAAATGATTAGACTTGAAAGTGTATTTATAGGTGCAAAATCATTATTCTTTGGTATTCCAATCGGATTAGGAATTTCATATTTAATTTATAACTTTATGGAAAAGGAAAGTGGATTTGTATTCAAATTCCCAATTGTTGCAATAATTATTTCAATAGTTGTTGTATATCTACTAATAACAATACTTATGAGATACTCAATGAATAAGATTAATAAAGAAAATACTATTGAAACAATTAGAAATGAGAATATTTAATCAAAAAGGGACTTTTGTCCCTTTTTGTGGTATAATATACCATAGGAAAGGAGCAATGTAATGAATATTTTATTAGTAGAAGATAATACATCAATTATTAAAGGATTAAAGTATTCTTTTGAAAAAAATAATTATAATTTAACATATAAAACAAATGTGAAAGATACAAAAGAATATTTGTTAAGTAATCCAAAAATAGATTTAATTATATTAGATATAACACTTCCAGATGGTAATGGCTTCAATCTTTTTGAAAATGAAATAAAGAAATTAAATATACCAACTATATTTTTAACAGCAAAAGATGATGAAGATGATATTGTTAAAGGATTAAATATTGGTGCA
>ULNM01018745.1_pt1 | contig 15616 bp, 9 predicted proteins | sample 1951921 | NCBI WGS metagenome assembly ULNM01 (sample SAMEA4835577, study PRJEB28245) | human gut metagenome | biome: gut microbiome; material: fecal sample | place: Denmark | collected 2008
CGGATTTTACAGCGTGGATCAGTTGGCCGAGGTTCCGCAGGTCACGGAGTCCAATTTCGAGCGGATCGTGAAACAAATTTACTGCGATAGTTTCAAAATTCGAAAAATTGATATTAACTTTGCACCTCCGAGTACGCTCAAGGGGCATCCTTATTTGCCGCCCGCCGTATTTAGGAAGTTATTTAGTAAAAGACAATTGAAAGGAGGTTGGAGTACCGTCGAAGAGTTGGTTGAAGAGCACATATTAACCCCGCGTGAGGCCGAGCGATTGGCCCCGTATCTTCGGTTTACGGTACGAGAAGCCTCGAAAGACATACCGAACGGGGAGTCGGCGTCGTCCGGATGGAGTCCCGCCCCGATACAAGACACGATCCATTAGAAATTAGAGTAAAAAACAATAAAAAAAGCAACGAATTATGATTATCATGCCGGTAAAAGAGGGCGAGAACATCGAGAAGGCCCTCAAGAAATTCAAACGTAAATACGAGCGTACGGGTGTTCTGAAGGAGCTTCGTCGTCGCCAGTATTTCACCAAACCTTCGGTTGCGAAGCGTATCGCCATGCAGCATGCCATTTACGTAGAGAAGCTGCACCGCGACGAGGAATAGGAAGATTTTTCCATATCTTAATTCTGATAATAGACAAGAATTTTTTATCTTGTCTATTATTTTTTTGTTGTTTTACAGCGGGTTGCTCTCTGTTTTTCCTGCAAAACTAAATTTTTTAGTTTGAAAACTATAAAAAATAGTTGTATGTGAAATTTTTTTAGTTATCTTTGTTTCAGAAGATTTTTGTGCAGGAGCCGGCAATGCGGAGCTGTGCTGCCGTTTGTGCAGGTCCTGTTTCGTTCGACTTTAACCGACATCGACTATGGAAAAGCTGACACCCAGAGAAGAGGAGCTGATGCGTTGTTTCTGGACGCGGGGCCCGTTATTCGTGCGCGAACTGGTTGCGCTCTGGCCCGAACCGAAACCTCATTTCAATACGTTATCGACGATGGTGCGTGGCCTCGAGGCGAAAGGGTACGTCGGACACAAGGCCTATGGCGGCACCTACCAGTATTATCCGCTCGTCAGCGAGGAGGAGTTCAGCCGCAAGACGCTGAAGGGCGTGGTGAGCAAGTATTTCGACAATTCCTACCTCGGGGTGGTTTCGTCGCTCGTACGGGAGGAGAAAATCTCCGTGGACGATCTGCGCGACCTGATCCGGCAAATTGAAAGTCAAACCGAAAAACGATAGTCCTATGCCGACCTTTCTGCTTTACAGTCTGAAGGCTGCGGGATGCCTGGCGGTCTTCTACCTGTTTTACAAGTTGTTGTTGAGCCGCGATACGCTGCATCGGATGAACAGGGTGTTGTTGTGCGGAGTGTTGCTGCTGTCGTTTTTGCTGCCTTTGTGTGTAATTACCGTCGAGAAGGAGTTGCCCGGGGTATCCGCCGCCGGGATCGACGTGATTCCGGAAAATTATTTCCGGCGGGACATGGTATTCGAAAACCGAATCCCCGACGATACCCGGGACCTGATGATAATAGAGGAGCCGGAGCCTGCTCCCGAACCGTTCGACTGGGGCGTTTTGCTCGGAATCATCTATTTTGCAGGGATGTTTGCGACGTTGGGATGGACCGTATGCAACATCGTGCGGGTTGTGCGAATGACGCGCCGCGGCCGGCGTATACCGCTTGGAAACGGGAGCGTTTTGGTGTTGTCGGACCGGATTCGAGCTCCGTTCAGTTGGATGAGATACGTGGTGATGTCCGAGGAGGATTATGCCTGCGGCGGAGGGACGATCCTCGTGCATGAACAGGCGCATCAGCGGTTGGGCCATTCGTGGGACCTGCTGCTGGTCGATTTGCTGGGGTGTTTGCAGTGGTTCAACCCCGCGATGTGGCTGTTGCGTGTGGAACTGCGTGCTGTGCACGAGTACGAGGCCGACGAGCAGGTGCTCCGCTGCGGGGTCAATGCGAAAGATTATCAGATGCTGTTGATAAAAAAGGCCGTTGGCGGGAGGTGGTACTCAATTGCCAACAGCCTTAATCATAGTAACCTTAAAAACCGAATTACCATGATGTTGCGTAAACGATCATCGAGGTGGGCCAGGGCCAAGGCGCTCTATGTCCTGCCGCTTGCGTGCCTGGCGCTCGGCGCTTTCGCACAGACCTCCTATGTTCTTCCGGAGGACAAAACTACGAAAAATTCCGGAAACGGTGAAATGCCTCTTCCTGCTGGTGCGGACGACCGTATGGTCGGTACACCGGAAGGGGGAATGCCACCGGTCGAAGGCTCCATGGCCGAATTGCTCGCTAATCTCGAGCGTACCGCTCTCGAAAAGCAAACGGCAGAATCGGGGGCGCACACCTTTACCGGACGCGTATTTGGCCGGGACGATAAGCCTTGGGCCGGTTATGAGTTTATTTGCAGCGGCGGCCGGCGGGTTGTGACCGATGCGGAGGGCCGCTTTACGATCGTTACGGAGAAGCCGATCGTTTGTTACCTTGTCGGAGGGGAGACGGATCAGAAAGTAAAATCAGTCGGTAGCCGCTTCGGAATTCCGATGGGGACGGACATTGCCTTGGAATTTCATTTGAAAGAGTCGCTTGCTCTGACCCACCTGCCCGTATCCGATGAACCGGTAGTGTATGCGGTTTATGGCGATCCGGCAGATTTTCGCTTCGATCCGGAACATCCGCCTCTGATAATGGACGGGGGCGAGGAATTGTCGGCTGAAACGCTGGATACCTATTTGGGGTTGCCGGAACAGAAGATGATTGGTGCTTGGATGGTCAAAGGGCCGGAGGCACTGAAGGGATACGGTACGCGGGCGGCGAACGGAGTGTTGTCGATTAGGGTTCAGACCTATCCTTATACGGAGTCTTGGAGTCCGGCCGATCCGTCCTTGTGGGATCCGGAGGATTTGGAGCTTTATCTGGTGTGGGAAGGGGATGAGTTGCCCGAACAGTTTGTCGCCCGCCGCGATGCGTACATGAAAGAGGAGTTTGCCAAGTTGCTGACTGCTGATGCCGGGAAACTCGAACGACTCGGGTATAAATCGGTCGATGGTGCGGAAGAGTGGGTGACTGTCGAGGTGAGCGATGGGGCTGCCCTCATTCCTTTTTGGATTGATCTGTCGGACGAGGGCTTGTATCTGCTTGACGGTGAGGAGATCGATTACAGACAGTTGGGCGCGATATCCCCGTCGAGTATCGCCACGGCTACCCAAATGACCTCCGGCGAGGCACGCAGACGCTACGGCGATCGGGGTCGTTACGGTGCGATCGTCTATACGAGTCGTCCGGAGTCGGAACGTGTGACAATCGAAGAGAAACAGAAGCCTTCCGATTTGTATCACTATATTACGGGCGATTTCGAACCGACGGGTGTGCCCGATACTTACCGGGTGCAGCGGATCGAGTTAAGCCATTCGATGCCGTTCGAATTCCGGCCATTGGTACTGTGGAATGGCAAGGTGTCGAATATCTACCTTTTTACTACTCCCGGTATCGTTCACGAGATAGAAACCGTTCGGATCGTAACCGAGCCGGACGAAGCGACGGTCGCCAGATACGGCGTATCGGCCCGGAACGGGGTGATCGAGGTCGTTTCCAAAACGGCTTCGCGTGAGGATGATTTCGAGGTGACCGTTTATGATAAATACAACAATCCGATGCGTTATCTGAAGGGTAGTTTCCGATCGGTGGATGGTAAAAATACCTATAAGGTGAGCGGATTGAAATTGCGGAACGTGCAGGGAGTACGTCCCGGAATGTTGCCGTTGGTAGCTGTGGACGGGCGTGTGGGGTCCATCACCGATCTGGAGAAGATTCCTGCCCGCAAGATCGAAACCATACAGATTTTCTCCAGTGAGGATGTATTTCACAACCCGGCATTAGTCAAGCGTTACGGGGATGCCGCCCGTGTCGGAGCGATTCTTGTGACGACTCGTGATGCTGCGAAACTGGCCGAAAAAGAGGCCCGGAAGTCCGGTGCAGGTGAATCTGTCGTCGCATCCGTACCGGAGGGACCGTCGTTCGGTACGGTTCAGACCGGTAATACTCCGGTGGACGGGCAGGTCAAGGTGCGGATTTCCGAAGTTGCTGTGCCGAACGATTCGCTCGTGGTTTCCGGTCACGATTTGAGTTCGATGCTCTTCCTGCTCGATGGCAGAAGAGTCGCAGTTGCCGAGGTAAAGGCTTTGAATGAAGCGGAGATCGAATCGATGTCGGTCTTGAAGGATGAATGGGCTGTCGAACGTTACGGCGAGGCGGCGGCGGATGGCGTGGTTTATGTGACGACGACCGAAGGTGCCCGGCAGTTCGGCCGTTTGGAGTGTAGTTTTGAGCATGGAAACTCTTTCCAGGAAGGTCCTGGTTTTTATCGGATCAAGGATACGGGAAACGGATTTGCGATCCGTCCGCTCAATGGAGCCCGACCGCTTGTGTTGATCAACGGCCGGCAGGTCGATGATGATTATTTGAAGTCGATCGATGCGGGGAAGGTTCTGTGGGTTCGGATTCTGCAACCCGGTTTTGAATTGTTGGACCGTTATGGCGAGCGGGCGTGGGACGGTGTGATCGAGTTTGGGACGAATGAATCCGGAGAACGTACGACTTTGGCTGTTTATTCGTCGGATGCATCGGGCAAACGCAATAAGATGACAGTCGTCAGGGAGCCTTCCGGCGCCTCCTCGGGGCACTCTTCCGTGTCTAAGTCTATTGCTACGTCGGCGCAGCCTTTGGAGGAAGTTACGGTGGCGACTTATACGGCTGGAGTGGATTCGGTTTCGATTGAGAATGGCTCTCTGAAGCAGGTCGGTTTAATAGTATTGGATGGCGAGGAAATTTCTGCCGATCGCCTTTCGCAACTGGATCCCTCCCGAATCGACGCGATGACGGTATTGAAAGGAGAGCAGGCGGTCGAACATTATGGCGAGAAGGGAGCGAAAGGGGTGATCGAGATCACGACGAAAAAAAATCGGAGCGGCGTGGCCGGCGAATGAATATAGAGAAGTTCCAATTCATAAGTGTTATTGTTCCGTCAGGGAAGCATCCTGCAGCCGCACTTAGTTGCGGGATGTTTTTTATAAAAATAGGAGCGTCCTATCTGGGACGCTCCTATTTTTATCTCCGGTCGTGGCGAACGGATTCTTTTCATACCATACGAAAAGAACATTCGTTCGGAGGGTGAATCCTTTAGTGAATCCGTCCTTCTTTGGCCTCGATGCACTCGGTTGCGTGAGGCACTTTCATCAGCCGCTCCTTGGGGATCAGCTTGCCGGTGGTTTTGCAGATGCCGTATGTCTTGTTCTCGATGCGTACGAGTGCCATTTCGAGGTTGCGGATGAATTTCATTTGATGGGCCGCCAGGCGGCCGCTCTCCTCTTTGGAGAGCGTAGTGGCTCCCTCCTCCAGCACCTTGAACGTCGGCGAGGTATCCTCCGTATCGTTCGATGCGGTGTGGGTTATCGTGGCGCGCAGGAGTTCGTAATCCGCACGTGCTGTTTCCAGTTTTTTGAGAATGAGCTGTTTGAACTCTTCCAATTCGGCGTCACTGTATCGGGTTTTTTCTGCTTCTGCCATAGTTTCAATATTTTATTTGTAATAATGTTATACTAAATTAAACAATATTCCCGTTACTTCCAAATTTTTTGCCGGAAACGTGCAGGTTCTCCTTTTTTCGGTCAGATTTTGGTTACCGCGATACGGACCGGTTGCTCATCTACCTCCGACTCCACGACAAATTCGCCGCTGGGAGAAGGCACTCCTTCGATTTCGACAGCCAGCGTCTGCGAGGCGATGTAGTCGGCGAAAGATTTGAGCGCGGGAAGGACGAACTCTTGCTGTTCGATCTCCACGCGGATTTTGTCCGTCACCTCGAAGCCCGAATCCTTGCGGATGTTCTGGATACGGTTGATCAGCTCGCGGGCGATACCTTCGGCACGCAGGTCGTCGGTGATCGTGATATCGAGGGCTACGGTCAGCTTGCCCTCCGTAGCTACGAGCCAGCCCGGCATATCTTCCGAGGTGATTTCGAAATCGGCAGGGGTGACGGTGATTTTTTCGCCGTCCATGTCCAGCAGGGTTTCCGCCGATGCTTCGATCGCGGCTATCTGATCCTGTGAGAACCCGGCTACGAGAGCTGCGATCTGCTTCATCTGTTTGCCGTATTTGGGACCGAGGGTCTTGAAGTTGGGCTTGATGCGCTTGGTGATGAGTCCCGTCGTATTTTCGATCAGTTCTATTTCCTTGACATTCACTTCGCTCATAATGAGCCCCTTGACGGCTTCGATGCGGCGTGCGGTGTCGGCGTCGAGGACCGGAATGAGTATCTTCGTGAGTGGCTGGCGGACTTTGATGTTCACCTTGCGGCGCAGGGCCAGTACCATCGACGAAACCTGTTGGGCCATAGACATCATCTGCTCCAATTCACCGTCGATGAGCGAGGAGTCGCAGACGGGGAAGGTCGAAAGATGTACCGACTCGTCCGTGTGGCGACCGCTTACGGCGTTTAGATCGCGGAAGATACGGTCGGAGATGAACGGCGCGAACGGTGCGGAGAGCATCGAAACGGTTTCCAGACAGGTGTAGAGTGTCTGGTAAGCGGCCAGTTTGTCGCGTGTCAGCCCGCCGCCCCAGAACCGCTTGCGGTTGAGGCGCACGTACCAGTTCGACAGGTTTTCGCATACGAATTCCTGGATCATACGGGCCGCCGGCGTCGGATCGTAATTTTCGAGCGATTCGGTGACGTTCCGGACCAGCGTATTGAGCAGGGAGATGATCCAGCGGTCGATCTCCGGGCGTTCGCTCATCGGAACTTCCGGCTCCTGTCCCGTAAAACCGTCCACATTGGCGTAGAGGGCGAAGAACGAGTAGGTGTTGTAGAGCGTGCCGAAGAACTTGCGGCGCACTTCGTCCACCCCGTCCCGGTCGAACTTGAGGTTGTCCCAGGGCTGCGAGTTGGAGATCATATACCAACGCGTCGCGTCGGCGCCGTAGGTCGAAAGTATTTCGAAGGGATCCACGGCATTACCCAGACGTTTGGACATCTTGTTGCCGTTCTTGTCAAGCACCAGGCCGTTCGAAATGATGTTCTTGAAAGCTACCGAGTCGAAGAGCATCGTGGCGATGGCATGCAGCGTGAAGAACCATCCGCGCGTCTGATCGACGCCTTCGGCGATGAAAGCGGCCGGATAGACGCTCTTGAAGTAGTCGCCGCCGTGCTCGAAGGGGTAGTGTAGCTGGGCATAAGGCATGGCGCCCGAGTCGAACCACACGTCGATCAGATCCGGTTCGCGCCGCATCGGTTCGCCTTTGGACGAAACCAGCACGATATTGTCCACGTAAGGACGGTGCAGGTCGATCCGGTCGGTCGAGTAGTTCTCTTTGGAGAGGTCGCCCGGCTTGAAGTTCTTGTAGGGATTCTCCTTCATCAGACTTGCCGCGACGGATTTTTCGATTTCGGCGACGAGCTCTTCGACCGAGCCGATGCACTTCATTTCCGAGTAATCCTCCGTAGCCCAGATCGGCAGCGGCGTGCCCCAGAAGCGCGAGCGCGAGAGGTTCCAGTCCACCAGACCTTCGAGCCACTTGCCGAAGCGTCCCGTTCCGGTCGATTCCGGCTTCCAGCGGATCGTCTTGTTGAGTTCGATCATCCGGTCGCGCAGCGCCGTAGTTCGGATGAACCAGGAGTCGAGCGGGTAGTAGAGCACCGGTTTGTCCGTACGCCAGCAGTGGGGGTAGGAGTGGGTGTGCTTTTCGATCTTGAAAACCTTGTTCTCGGCCTTGAGCATCACTGAGAGATCGACGTCGAGCGTCGGCGCGTCGGCGGCGAGCGAATCGTCGTAGGCGTTTTTCACGTAACGGCCCGCCCATTGGGAATAGGCCGCTGTATCGACGTTGTCGCGTATGAAGGTCGGGTCGAGCTCTTCGAGCAGGAAGAACCGTCCCTTGCGATCGACCATCGGCTGATTCTTGCCCGCCTTATCGACCATAAACAGCGGGGCGATGCCTGCGGCGCGGGCCACGCGGTCGTCGTCCGCACCGAACGTCGGGGCGATATGCACGATACCCGTACCGTCGGAGGTGGTCACGTAGTCGCCCAGGATGACGCGGAACGCATCGCCCGCAGGCTTCACCCAGGGGATGAGCTGTTCGTAGCGGATGCCTTCGAAGTCCGGACCCTTGTAGGTGACCGGAGAGATTTCGAACTTGCCCTCCATCTTGGGGGTAAAATACGACCCCAGCAGTTCTTTGGCCAGGATGACAGTCTGGGGGGCATCCGTATAGGGATTGCGGCATTTGACGCGCACGTATTCGATTTCGGGGCCTACGGCCAGCGCGGTATTCGACGGCAGTGTCCAGGGCGTGGTGGTCCAAGCCAGGAAGTAGAGATCGCCTTCGGCTCCGTCGAAGAGTTTTTCGCTCCGCTCGTCGCGGATGATTTTGAACTGCGCCGTGCAGGTGGTATCCTTCACGTCGCGGTAGCAGCCCGGCTGGTTCAGCTCGTGGGTCGAAAGTCCCGTGCCGGCGGCCGGCGAGTAGGGCTGGATGGTGTAACCTTTGTAGAGTAGCCCCTTGTCGAAGAGCTGTTTCAGAAGCCACCAGAGGGTTTCGATGTATTTGTTGTCGTAAGTGATGTAGGGGTCGTCCATATTGACCCAATAACCCATTTTGCGCGTGAGTTCTTCCCACAGGCCCGTGTACTCCATCACCGCCTCGCGGCAGGCGCGGTTGTACTCCTCTATGGAGATTGTGCGCCCGATGTCCTCCTTGGTGATGCCGAGTTTCTTTTCGACGCCTAACTCTACAGGCAGTCCGTGCGTGTCCCATCCGGCCTTGCGGTGAACGAGGTAACCTTGCTGCGTCTTGTAACGGCAGAAGATATCCTTGATCGTGCGGGCCATGACGTGATGGATGCCCGGCGTGCCGTTGGCTGAGGGAGGTCCTTCGTAAAAGACGAAGGTGGGATGACCCTCGCGGGTGGAGATGCTTTTGTGGAACGTGTCCTGTGCGTCCCACTCTTTCAGTACGTCGGCGGCCAACCCCGGCAGATCGAGGCCTTTATATTCTTTGAACTTCATATCCTGTTGTTTTCAATCGTCGTTTTCATGGGCTGGCAGAATCCGATCCGGCCCGATTCCGCCGGACAGCCCCGAATGCGGAGCTGTTACCTGTCTTTGTCGTATTCGGCAGCGCCGGAATTCGCTGTGTGCCGCCTGTTTCGTGCGGGAAGCCGGCGGCGGATTTTACCAACATGCAAAGTTATGAAAAAATGCGAATAAATAGATCTCGGATAGCAGTTTTTTGTATGCAGACAACGGGTTGTGGCGGAAGCTGTTGCAGGATTCCGAGAGCGATTTTCCGAAGCGGCGGATTTATTCGTCGGTTGCGGTGCGGATAACGCGGGCCGGATTGCCTGCAGCGACCGAATTGTCGGGAATGTCGTGCGTGACCACGCTGCCGGCGCCGATGACGCAGCGGCAGCCTATCTTGACGCCGGGACAGACGATCACGCCGCCGCCCAGCCAGCAGTCGTCGCCGATCTCGATGCCCGCTCCTTTTTCTTTGCCCGTAGCCCGTTCCGTGGCGTCCATCGGATGCACGGCCGTCAGAAGCTGTACGCCGGGACCTATCAGACAGCGTTGTCCCAGGCGAATCGGCCCGAGGTCGAGAAAGACGCAGTTGAAATTGACGTAGGACCCTTTGCCGATGGAGATGTTGTAACCGTAATCGCAGTAGAAAGGGGCGCGGATCATGGCTTCGACCCCCGGACAGAGTTCCCGGAGCGTCGCCAGATAGGTCGCGTCCTTGTCTTTGAGTGTGACGTTGAGCCGATGGGTGAGGTGGCGGGCCCTGGTGCGGTCCTGTTCGAGTTCCGCGTCGTTGGGATGAAACCACTCTCCGGCCAGCATTTTCTCCTTTTCGGTCATGGGAATCGGCTTTTAATCGAAGCTCTGCATCTCGATCAGCTTGGCGTAGATGCCGTTTTTAGCCATCAACTCCGGGTGAGTGCCTTGCTCGGCGATCCGACCCCGTTCGATGACGATGATTTTGTCGGCGTTGTGGATGGTCGAAAGGCGGTGGGCGATTACGATCGAAGTGCGGCCTTGCAACAGGGAGTTAAGTGCGTCCTGGACGAGCTTTTCGCTTTCGGTGTCGAGGGCCGAAGTCGCTTCGTCCAGAATCAGGATTTCGGGGTTCTTGAGTACGGCTCGGGCGATGCTCAGGCGCTGGCGCTGACCGCCCGATAGTTTGGCGCCCCGGTCGCCGATGTTGGTGTCGTAGCCCGACGGACACTCCATGATGAAGTCGTGGGCGTTGGCGATTTTGGCCGCAGCGACGATCTCTTCGTGCGTCGCTCCCCGGCGTCCCATGGCGATGTTGTTTTCGATGGTGTCGTTGAACAGCACGGTATCTTGCGCAACGATGCTCATGTGGGCACGCAGGCTCTCCTGCGTGTAGTCACGGATCGAAACCCCGTCGATCAGGATGTCGCCGCCCGTAGTGTCGTAGAAGCGGGGGATCAGTTCGCTGAGGGTGGATTTGCCGCCGCCCGAAGGACCGACCAGAGCCACGGTTTCTCCCCGACGGATGTCGAACGAGATGCCGTCGATCACCTCCCGGCTGCCGTCGTAGGAGAAGTGTACATTGCGGAATTCGATCTTCTCGTGCAGGCCGTCCAACGTCTTGGCGTCGGGTTTGTCCTGGATTTCCGGTTCGGAATCGAGCACGTCGAAGATGCGTTCACCCGCAGCGATACCCTGGTTGATATTGGCGAACTGGTCGATGAACGAGCGCACGGGGCGGGTGATTTGCGAGAATACGGCGATGAAGCCGACGAATCCGCCGGCCGAAAGCGATCCGTTCATGACGAGCGAACCGCCGAAAACGATCAGTACCGCGACGGCCGTCAGGCCGAGAAATTCGCTCATCGGCGAAGCCAGTTGCTGACGGCGGGCCATCGAGAGCATCAGGCGCGAAAATTCGGCGTTGAACTCGGAGAATTTGCGGCGGATATAGTCGGTGGCGTTGTAACTTTTGATGACCTTGATGCCTGAAAGCGATTCGTCGAGCACGCTTACCATGTCGCCCATGCGTTCCTGCCCTTTGAGGGCCGGGTGGCGCAGTTTTTTGACGATCCGTCCGATAATGAGCGCCACTACGGGCAGGAACAGGATGGCGAACAGGGACAACTGCCACGATACGAGGAGCATGTAGATCACGTAACCGATAATAAGCAGCGGATCGCGGAAGGCGACTTGCAGCGTGTTGGTGATGCAGTATTGAACCACCATGACATCCTGCGTGATGCGCGACATGAGATCGCCCTTGCGCTGATCGCTGAAATATCCGGCGTTCATCCCCATTATTTTGTTGAACAGATCGTTGCGCATGCGTTGCAGCGATCTGACGCGCATGTTTTCGACCGTCCAGGCGCTCATGTAGCGGAAGAAATTGCTCAACAGGTTCATTACGATCGTACCGCAGGCGAGCAGGAGAAGCATTTTCGACATCGTGAAATCCGTCCCGAACAGTTGCGTATAGACGTAGCTCAACATCTGCGAGGCGTCGATATCCGAGAACGAGAGCCCGTGCACGGGAAAGTCGTAAACGGGTTGGAAGACATAGGAGTTCTTGTCGTCGAACAACGTGTCCATGATCGGGAGGATCATGGCGTAGGTGAGCGTGTTGAACAGGGCGTACAGCAGCGCGTAAAAGAAGTAGGGAACGGCGTATTTCGAGATCGGGCTGACGAATCCCAGCAGGCGCATGTATGTTTTGAACATAGATTCCGGATCGGTTATTGTTTCGGGGTAAAGTAGGGGCAAATATAGCAAATTAATCAGGATGTGCAATCCGGCGATCCGATTTTAGGAAAAGAATGTTATTTTTGTAACAGGTTGGAATCACAAAAAGGAACAAATAGATTATGGAAAATTTCAAACAGATCGATCCCGCTGAAATTACCGATAATTTTATCCGGGCCATCGGCCGGGAGTGGATGCTCATCACGGCCGGGAACGGAGAAAGTTGCAATGCGATGACCGCCAGTTGGGGTATGATCGGCTTCATCTGGGGACGTCCTGTGGCACAGTTCGTGATACGTCCGCAGCGTTATACGCGGGAATTCGTCGATCGCGAGGAGCGGGTGACCCTCTCGTTTTTCTCACCTGAGTACCATGCGGCTCTCGAATATTGCGGCAGTCGTACCGGCCGTACGGAGGATAAGATCCGCAATGCCGGACTGACGGTCGCCTGTACGGACGACGGAGTGCCTGCGCCGGCCGAAGCACGCCTGATCCTGCAATGCCGCAAGCTCTATGTCGGAAAGATCCGGCCCGAAGAGTTCGTCGATCGCAGGTGCGATACGAAATGGTATCCCCAGCACGATTATCACGAGGTCTATATCGCGGAGATCGAGCGAGCTTATGTGCGGAAGTAAGTTAAAGAGATAGGGGCAGGAGGTGAGTGGAGGAATGCCGTTCCGAGTTCGGACGGCCGTGTGACCGGATAGTTTTTAAGAAAGTCCCGGGATATTTCGTCGTGTTTCGGGGTTTTTTATGCTATTATATGGCTTACTCTCCATTGCCCGGAACATACCCGGTATCTTCCAGCAGGTGCGCCCTGTCGTTGGCTGCGGCTACGGCCAGTTGGTCGCAGCGGTTGTTTTCGACCGTATCGGCATGACCCTTGACCCAGACGAAACGGACGTTGTGACGGCGGTAGGAGTGCAGGAAGCGGGACCATAGATCGGGGTTCTTCTTGCCGGCGAACCCTTTCTTCTCCCAGCCGAATACCCAGCGTTTCTCCACGGCATCGACCACGTATTTCGAATCGGAGTAGATCGTCACGTCGCTGCCTTCGAATTTCAGCATTTCGAGGGCTACGCAGACGGCCAGCAGCTCCATGCGGTTGTTGGTCGTCAGGCGGTAACCCTGCGACACCTCCTTGCGGAACCGTCCCGATATCAGGACCGCTCCGTAACCACCCGGACCGGGATTGCCCAGGGCCGAGCCGTCGGTATAGATGGTGATTTCCGGCATAGTCGGGTATAAACTCCTCTCTCTGCTGTTGTAAGCCGGAGAGAGGAGTTGAATGTTTCGTGATGAGTTATTTCAAGGCGGCCAGTTGTTCCCGAAGCGCGGCGATCTTGGCTTCGGTGTCGGCCTGTTTGGTCCGTTCGTTGGCCACGACTTTCTCGGGAGCCGACGAAACGAACCTTTCGTTCGAGAGCTTCTTTTGTACGCTGGCGAGGAATCCTTCGAGGTATTCCAGTTCGCCTGCGAGTTTTTTGCGTTCGGCCTCGATGTCGATCATGCCCTCCATCGGTACGAAGTATTGCGTGGTCTTTACGAGGAATCCGACGGCCGAAGGATCTTTCTCCCGGGTGGTTTCGATCTGCGAGAGGTTGCCCATTTTCTGCAGGACGGGAGCGTATTCCGCCGGGTAGTTTTCATCGGCGATCACCCGGAGCGTCAGGGGGTCTTTCTGCGGAATGTTTTTCTGCTTGCGGACGTTGCGGACGGCCGTTACGACCTCTTTCGTCAGTTCGAACCGGCCCAGCAGCGCCTCGTCGATCTCCCGTGCTTCGGGCATACGCTGGACCATGATCGACTCGCCTGCCTTGCGGGGTGCCAGGTCCTGCCAGATCTCTTCGGTGACGAACGGCATGAAGGGGTGCAGCAGACGCAGCAGGTCGTCGAAGAAACCGCACGTGGCTTCCAGCGTCGGCCGGTCGATCGGGCATTGGTAGGCCGGTTTGATCATTTCGAGGTACCAGCCGCTGAAGTCGTCCCAGAAGAGTTTGTACAGATTCATGAAGGCTTCCGAGATACGGTAGGAGGCGAAGTCCGATTCGACCTGACGCAGCGTCTTGGCGAGCGCTTGACGGAACCATTCGATTGCCAGGCGGTTGTTTTCGCTTTGCGCCAGGGCGTCGTCGATCGTCCAGCCGTTGACCAGTCGGTAGGCATTCCAGATTTTGTTGCCGAAATTGCGTCCCTGTTCGCAGAGAGCCTCGTCGAACATTACGTCGTTGCCCGCCGAGGAGCTCAACAGCATCGCTACGCGCATGCCGTCGGCGCCGAACTGGGCGATCAGGTCGAGCGGATCGGGCGAGTTGCCGAGTTGTTTGGACATCTTGCGGCCGATTTTATCGCGCACGATCCCCGTGAAGTAGACGTGACCGAAGGGCTTCTCACCCCGGTATTCGTAACCGGCCATGATCATACGGGCCACCCAGAAGAAGATGATGTCGGGACCGGTCACCAGATCGTTGGTCGGGTAGTAGTATTCGATGTCTTTGTTGTTCGGGTGGCGGATGCCGTCGAATACCGAGATGGGCCACAGCCACGACGAGAACCAGGTGTCGAGCACGTCCTCATCCTGCCGCAGATCGGCGAGCGTCAGCGAGGCGTCGCCGCTCTTGGCCCGGGCTTTCTCCAGTGCCTCGTCTGCGTTGAGGGCCACTACGTAACCGCCTTGGGGCAGATACCAGGCCGGAATGCGCTGGCCCCACCAGAGCTGGCGCGAGATGCACCAGTCCTTGATATTTTCCATCCAGTGACGGTAGGTGTTCTTGTATTTTTCGGGAACGAGCTTGATTTCATTTTCCAAGACGGCCTGCGTCGCCGGACCGGCGAGCTTCTCCATCGAGAGAAACCACTGCATCGAGAGCTTGGGCTCGATCGCTACGCCGGTACGTTCGGAATAACCTACGTTATTGGTGTAGTCTTCGGTTTTCTCCAGCAGGCCGGCCGCGTCGAGATCCTTTTCGATCTGTTTGCGCAGGGCGAAGCGCTCCATACCGGCGTACAGCCCTACCTTGTCGTTGATCGTGCCGTCGTCGTTGAAGATGTCGATCGATTCGAGCCCGTATTTTTCACCGAGCATATAGTCGTTCACGTCGTGCGCCGGAGTAACCTTCAGGGCACCCGTGCCGAAAGCGATGTCCACGTACGTATCGCGGATCACGGGTACCGACCTGCCCACCAGCGGGACGATGACCCGGGCGTCTTCGGGCAGCCAGGCGTAGCGTTCGTCGTCGGGATTGACGCAGAGGGCCGTGTCGCCGAGGATCGTCTCGGGCCGGGTCGTGGCGACGATGATCGTGCGGTCGGTGCCTTCGACCCGGTAGCGCAGGTAGTAGAGCTTGCCGTGCGACTCTTTGAACACCACCTCTTCGTCCGAAAGGGCGGTCTGGGCCGACGGGTCCCAATTGACCATGCGTACGCCCCGGTAAATCAACCCCTTTTCGTAGAGGTCGCAGAAGACCCGCAGGACGCTTTCGGTACGAGCTTCGTCCATCGTGAAGCAGGTGCGTTCCCAGTCGCACGAGGCGCCCAGCTTGCGCAGTTGTTGCAGGATCACGCCGCCGTATTTCTCTTTCCAGTCCCAGGCATGACGCAGGAACTCTTCGCGCGAGAGCGACGATTTCTCGATCCCCTCGGCCTTGAGCTTGGCCACCACCTTGGCTTCCGTGGCGATCGAGGCGTGGTCGGTGCCCGGAACCCAGCAGGCGTTCTTGCCCTGCATGCGGGCGCGGCGCACCAGTACGTCCTGCAACGTATTGTTGAGCATGTGTCCCATGTGGAGCATGCCCGTAACATTGGGTGGCGGGATGA
>ULNM01011617.1_pt1 | contig 15155 bp, 9 predicted proteins | sample 1951921 | NCBI WGS metagenome assembly ULNM01 (sample SAMEA4835577, study PRJEB28245) | human gut metagenome | biome: gut microbiome; material: fecal sample | place: Denmark | collected 2008
CGCTGCCAATGGTGCTATTGTTATTACGACTAAGAAAGGCAAGGAAGGACGTTTGAGTTTGACTGTATCACAGAATACTGAATTTCTCCGTCCGTTTGTTACTCCTAATTTTCAGAATTCTTATGGCACAGGCGATCTTCTGTCCAGTGCAGGTTCTGTAGAAAAAAGCTGGGGTAATAAATTGAACCCTTCCAATTACATGGGATATGATCCGATCAATGACTTTCTGAGAACAGGTGTGGTAGCTACCGAAACCGTTTCTTTATCTACAGGTACGGAAAAGAATCAGACTTACTTCTCTGCGAGTGCTGTGAATTCTGTCGGTATGGTTCCGAATAACGATTATGACCGTTATAACTTTACTTTCCGCAACACTACTTCTTTCCTGAATGATAAGATGACACTGGATGTAAGTGCTTCTTATATCAAACAGAAAGACCAAAATATGGTGAATCAGGGTACTTACTCTAATCCGTTGGTTACAGCTTATTTGTTCCCTCGTGGTGACGACTGGAATGAGATTAAGATGTACGAACGCTGGGATACTTCCCGTAACATCTATACACAATATTGGCCACAGGGCATCGATACTTTTACAGGACAAAATCCGTACTGGATTGCTTATCGTAACCTGCGTGAGAATAATAAGGATCGTTATATGTTGAGTGGTAGCTTGAGCTATAAGATTTTAGATTGGTTGAGTGTATCAGGCCGTGTGCGTGTGGATAACTCTGCAAGTACTTATACGGAAAAGCTTTATGCTACAAGTAATACTACATTGGCCGAAGGCTCTAACAACGGTTTGTATGGTATTTCTAATACGAATGACAAGCAAACTTATGCTGATATCATGTTGAACATCAATAAAAACTTTGGTGAAAATCTTACTTTCCAGGCTAATATTGGTGCTTCTTTATCGGATATGCAACAAGATGTACTGCAAAATCGTGGTCCTATCAGTGAAGACGGTATTCCTAACGTTTTCAATGTATTCCAGTTGGATGACAGTAAGACAAAACGTACGCAGTCAGGTTTTCATGATCAGACTCAGTCTGTTTTTGCCAGTCTTGAATTAGGATATAAGAGTACTTATTACTTGACTTTGACCGGACGTTCTGACTGGCCTTCACAATTGGCAGGTCCTAATTCTACTCAGAGTGCATTCCTTTATCCTTCAGTCGGTGGTTCTGTTATTTTGTCCGAGTTACTGAAATTGCCACAACAAATTTCTTTTCTGAAAGTACGTGGCTCATTTGCATCTGTGGGTCTTCCTTTCCCGCGTTTCCTGGCCAACCCTACTTATTCATGGGATAACTCCAATAAGGTTTGGCAATCCAAACGTAACTATCCGATGTATAATCTGAAACCGGAAAGAACGGATTCATGGGAAGTAGGTCTTACTGCCCGTTTCCTGAATCATTTTAATCTGGATTTGGCTTTGTATACTACTAAAACTTATAATCAGACGTTTGACCCTAAGATTTCCGTATCTTCCGGTTACTCAACATTGTATGTGCAGACGGGTAGCGTACGAAATAAGGGTATTGAATTAGGATTGGGCTATTCTAATGAATGGGGTAAATTTAAATGGTCCAGTAATTACGTATTCAGTACCAATAAGAATGAGATTCTTGAACTGCTGGAAAACTATGTGCATCCTGAAACCGGAACTGTCATCACTAAAGAACGCTTGGATGTAGGTGGTATGGGACAGGCTCGTTTCATTCTGAAGAAAGGTGGCTCTTTGGGTGATCTCTATTCTACTGCTGACCTGCAACGTGATAGTAACGGCAATATTCTGGTAGATCAGAATGGTAGTGTGACTGCTAATTATAATGCAGAAGATATTAAATTAGGTAGCGTATTTGCAAAATGTAATATGTCGTGGAGAAATGATTTCAGCTGGAAGAACCTGAATTTTGGTTTCATGCTCTCTGCACGTATCGGTGGTATCGTTTACTCTGCTACTCAGGCTGCTATGGATATGTATGGTGTTTCTGAGTCAACAGAAATAGCACGCAATCAAGGTGGTGTTTATGTGAATGGAACGGACTTGGTAAATGCACAGAAATGGTATACTACTATCGGTTCTCAGTCTGGTATTCCACAATATTACACTTACAGTGCTACCAATCTGCGTCTCCAGGAAGCCAGTGTCGGTTATACTATACCGAGAGATAAACTTTGGAATGTGGCTGACGTGACCGTATCTCTGGTAGGCCGTAACTTGCTGATGCTTTATTGTAAAGCTCCGTTCGATCCGGAAGCAGTAGCTTCTACCGGTAACTACTATCAGGGTATTGACAACTTTATGACGCCGAGTGCGCGTAGCTTAGGATTCAATGTAAGATTTAAGTTCTAACAGATTAAAGAAAGAAAAAACAATGAGAAAATCAATTATAAAATTCGCTTTATGCGGTGGAATGTTAGCTGGCATGTTGGCATCTTGCACAGGTGATTATATGGATTATAATACCAATCCGTATGAAGCAACCAAAGACCAGATGGACCGTGATGCCTACTTGACTCGTTCGGCATTGACAGGTATGCAGGGATATGTCATCCCTACGGATGTACTTCTTAATCAGTTTCTGGAGGCCCTTTTGGGTGGACCTTACGGTGGCTATTTGGCGGAATCCAATTCCGGTTTCACGAACCGTTTCTCCAACTACAACCAATCTCAGGACTGGGTAGGTAAATTATATAAAGATGTTATTCCTAATGTGTATGCTAACTATGCACAGTTGGAAGCTGCAACTGAAGACCCTGTTTATTTGTCAGTAGGAAAAGTTGTAAAGGTAGCAGCTATCTTGCGTGTTACAGATGGATACGGTCCTATTCCTTATTCCCAGTTGGGGGCCAATGGTGACCTGACTGCTCCGCTGGATACTCAGAAGAAAGTTTATGAGACTATGTTGAATGAACTGGATGAGGCAGTGACTGCATTATTACCACATCGTACGGAGACTTTTTCATCCAAAGCTGATAAGGTTTATAGTGGTAAAGTGGAAAACTGGATAAAACTGGCGAATTCTTTGAAATTGCGTATGGCTATGCGTATGGTGTATGTAGTTCTACTACGGCACAAGCTAAAGCGGTGGAAGCTGTTGACTCAGAAAGAGGAGGTGTGTTTACATCAAATGATGATAATGCGACCATTCAGGCTACTACTAATCCATTCAGAGTTATTATGTATGAATATAATGGCGGTGACTCTCGTATTGCGGCAGATATTACTGCCTATATGAATGGTTACAAAGATCCTCGTCGTGAAAAATATTTTGTTGAATCTACCTTTACAACAGCCGATGGAGTGAAGAACGGGTATCATGGTATTCGCTTGGGAACTGAACCGCTTCCGAGTGAAACAGCTCATAAGTATTCTAACATGAATGTTGAAGCCAATACGAAACTTGTTTGGATGACTGCTGCTGAAGTTGCCTTCCTGCGTGCCGAAGGTGCATTGCGTGGTTGGAACATGGGTGGAACTGCAGAAAGTTTTTATAAGAAAGGCGTAGAGTTATCATTCAGTCAATGGGGGGCTTCCGGTGCGGATGCTTATCTGGAAGATGGTAGTAGTTTGCCCGATCTGTATAAAGATCCTCTGGGTACTTATAGTTATAACGGTTCTCAGCCGACTATTACGATTAAGTATGATAATAGCGCCGTCTTTGAAACAAATCTGGAACGTATAATTACCCAGAAATGGATCGCCATATTCCCGTTGGGTAACGAAGCATGGGCTGAATTCCGTCGTACGGGTTACCCGCGTCTGATGACTGCTGCCGTTAATAAAAACAAGGCGGAAGTTCCCGAAGGTACTTTTCCACGCCGCTTGCCTTATCCGCAGGATGAGTACAAGGACAATGGTACGAATGTGCAGAATGCTCTGCAAGATTTGAAACCTGCGAACGATAGAATGTCTTCCAAAGTATGGTGGGACTGCAACCCTAACATCTAATAAAGAAAAGAATTATGAAAAATAAAATGAAAAATATATTCATCGTAGCTTCCTGCTTCGCTGCCATAACCTGTTTCAGCGCATGTGACGACTGGACGGAAGTAGAGAATGTGAATATCAATACTCCCGGAATAGAGGAACAAGATCCGGCTGCGTATGCCAAATATCTGCAAAATTTGGTAGCCTATAAGAATTCGGACCATAAGGTTGTATATGCCTGGTTCGACAATAGCGAGAAAACACCGTTCAGTCGTGGACAGCATATCTCTGATGCTCCTGACAGTTTGGACGTAATTTCCATGATGTACCCAGCAGAACTGGCTGCGTTTGAATTAGTTGATATGCAAACTGTACATGCTAAGGGTACCAAGGTGGTATATACTATCAGTTTTGATAAGATTCAAAAAGAATATACTGAAAAAGTAAAGGAAGGTACGGCAACCGGATCTTTCGATACTTATCTGAAGTCAGAAATGGACAAACAGATTGGTTATGCAGGGAGTTTCGATGGTATGATTACTGAATATAAGGGAAATAATCCTATTTATATGTCTGCCGAACAAAAAGCAGAGGCAAAGAAATATCAGGATATTTTTTTCAGTGCTGTTTTAACCTGGAAAACAGCTAATGCGGATAAGTTGCTGACATTTCAGGGATATCCGGAAAATTTGATTGAGCAGACCATTTTGACTAATTGTAAGCACATCATCCTGGCTACGGATAATGTAACGGATGATGCACAGTTGTCGGTATTTGCCCGTTTGGCCATGGCTGCTGCAGGTGTTCCGACTGATCGTTTCGTAGTTGCAGTTTCTACAGCTTCACTGGATGCATCTGATAAGCAAACCGGATTTTACGGTACCGACCGGGCACTTACGGAAGCAGCTTATTGGACTACAGAACCATCAGATGGCTATACCCGTGCCGGATTGGCTATCTATAATGTTCAGAATGACTATTACAATGCTACTAACACATACCAGTATGTGAAAGAGGCTATTCATATTATGAACCCTGCTCCTAAAAAATAAATCAAGCTATGAAATTAAAAAACTTATATTTACTATCGATCACATTGCTGTCTGTAGCTTTGGCGGCTTGTAGTGATGATACTGAAACGTTTGATAACCAAGTGTATGTAGATGCTTCGGTGAAAACTAGTAATGTTTTACTGAAGAATACGATTCCTTCTGCGGAAGGTGAATTCAGGGTTGCTATGGCTAAGCCGGAAAATGCAGATGTAACTATTTCCTTGAAAGCTGAACCTGCGTTGGTTGATACTTATAATGCTGCATTTTATGACAATGCTGAGGCTTTGTCGAGTAAGCACTATACATTGGAAACTCCACAGACCGTGATTCCTGCCGGATCTGTTCTTTCAGAAAAAGTCACATTGAAATTTGGCAATCTGACAGAGCTGGATGCTGAAAAGGTATATGTATTACCTATAACCATCGATCAGGCTAACGTAGGTATTCTTCAAAGTGCCCGTACCATGTATTACGTATTTAAAGGTGCTGCACTTATCAATGTAGTAGCTGATCTTACTAAGAATCTTGTATATGTAAATTGGGGTACACCTGAAAAAGCAAATGGTTTACGGAAGCTGACTGTGGAAGTATTAGTGAATCCCAGCAAGCTCGATAAAGCTATCAGTACAGTTTTGGGTATTGAAGGATATTTCCTGCTCCGTTTCGGAGATACTGCGCCGGCGAAGAATTGTTTGCAGATTGTAGGTCCTGGAGATAAGAAGATAAATTCAGAAGATCTGACTGTGGCTACTGGTGAATGGACACATATTGCTGTGACTTATGATGCTGATGCTCAAAAAGTGATAGCCTATTTTAATGGCGTGAATAAATTGGAAGCGACAGCGAATTGGGGAGCATTGGATTTGGGAAAGACCAAAACAGATGAGGGTAATGGTTTCTGGATTGGTCACTCTTATAACCGTGATCGTTGGTTTGATGGTGAAATGTCCGAATGCCGTATTTGGAATAAAGTTTTAACTCAGGAGGAGATTAATGCAAAGAATCATTTCTACCAGGTAGAACCGGGGGCGGAAGGACTGGTTGCCTATTGGAAATTTGATGAAGGTGTAGGTACTTCAATAGCCGATTATAGCGGGAATGAGAATCATGCTACAGCGGTGGAATCGCTTACTTGGACTGCAGTAGAATTGCCTGCGAAATAAATTAAGTTATATTTTAAATAGATGTATATTATGAAATATATGAATCACATAAAATTAGGCTTGTTGGCAGTTACCTTTGCCTGTGCAGGAACTGTTTTCACAAGTTGTGAAGATGACATTACGATCAATGCCGTTAATACAGAAAAGCTGGATACAGTGGACGGCGTATACGGTTATGTCAGATCAGCTGCCGGAGCACGCGAACTTACTTCAATTTCTCTCTTCGGGGATAAATCCGGTACGGGACATCTTTATTTTGAATTGAGTAAAGCTGCTGAAAAAGACATAACGGTTACTTTCAAAGTAGATGCAACAGCGCTTGAAGTTTATAATGCTGCTCATGGTACATCTTATGCTATGTATCCTGCTGATAAATTGAGCTTGGCAAATGGTGGTACGGTGACTGTTAAAACCGGAGAGAAAAAGTCCGGTGCAGTAGAATTAACTATTAATGCCGGAGGTTCAATTGGTTCAACCTATGCAGTAGCGGTTTCAGCTACTGCAAATGATGGAGTGGCTGTTTCAGCTAATAATCAGACTTATATTTATCTGGTGAAGCCATTGGCGGCTGTGCCTGATTCTAAAAAGGGAGATGTACGTACCCTCTGTTTTGTGGAAGTGAATGATGAAAATATCCTGAATTGTGGTGAATATGTAATGAAGGAAAGTGGAAAACCGTTCTTTGATGTAGTTAGTATCTTTGCTGCCAATATCAATGTGGATAGTGAAAGCGGTCGTGTGCATATTCATTGTAACGATCAGGTATCTTTCCTGTTGAAAAATGCAGATAAATTTATCCGTCCTTTGCAGGCTAAAGGTATCAAAGTCAATATGAGTATCTTGGGTAATCATGATGAAGCCGGTATGGGTAACTTATCGCAGGCTGCTGCGGCTGATTTTGCCAAAGAATTGAAAGCATTTGTCGATATTTATGGTTTGGACGGCATTGATTTTGATGACGAGTATACAGTTTACAAAGAGAATCCGAGTCCGGGCTTCGAGCAACGTTCCCGTGAGAATTACTGTCGCTTGATCAGCGAATGTCGCAAGGTGATGCCTGATAAATTGCTGGGTATTTATGAATATAAAAGTAATTTTGAGGATTCTCCAAGCGGAACTGTCGATGGTAAGTCTATTGGCGAATTGGTAGATTATATGTGTTATGGAACTTATCAGAGATACGTTAAAGGACGTGAATCTAATTTCACCGGACTTCCCAAATCAAAGTATGGCCCTTATTCATTGAAGATTAATGAAGAATATAAAGGTGGCTGGACAAGTTTTAAAGAAGAAACGATTCAGGACCTGAAAGATGCCGGATATGGTTTGCAGGTATTCTATAACCCGAAACCACAATTGTATTCTTATGATTATTATTTCACGGCTGTAAGTAAGATTCTGTTCAATGATGAGGTAGAATGGAGTGGTAAGTATTATGGAAGGACGGACTTCACGGCTTCAACAGGGGTTAAGTCTAACTATGAGGCTTATCTGGGTGAATGGCAAGTAGCTTCTACCAGTTCTTTATTCTTTTTTACGCCTCCCGAAGGTGGTAATGGTTGGTGGGATTATAATGGAGATCAGACATTTGATATTCGTATTGAGGCTAAAGAGGATGGTAAGACTTACTATATCTATGGTTGGGGAGAATATCCTGAAATAACCAATAAATATCCTTTGGTAGCTGAATTTGATTCCAATAATGGTAACTTTACTATTTCCATGCCTCAGGTTATTCATGAAGGTGATGCAGAGGATCCCGAAACATGGGAAATGAGATGGGGAACTTATAAGAATGGTAACCAGAATACTTGGAAATACGATACAAATACGACTGCTACGAAGGGAGCATTTGATCCGCTTGGAAATCTGACTCTGATGGGTAGAGGCCAACGTTATGGCATATCTCTGTGCCGTATAGTAAATGGTACGGCAGAATTGCCGGAAGCATATTATGATGCTTATTATCATCCTGGCGCTAATTATAACCTGACTAAAAAGTAAGCTTTTGGCTTTTTAAAAGAGAATGTCTCAATTAATCATGCTATTTTATGTATCTTTGAGACATTCTCTTAACTATCTTGCTGACCGATAACTTTGGACACATGAATTCTGGTGAAACATATTTCCGATAACAAAATAATGAATCGAATATGAGAATACATTTTATTTATTTTATTGTGATTATTTGTCTGGCAAGTAGTTGCTCTTCTAAGCAAAAAGAGGTTTTTTCTCCTGATGGTCGTATCAGGTTACAGTTTGCTCTGAATGACAGTAACCGGATGACCTACCAAATTGAAGTTGACAGTATTCCTTTTGTAGCTTCTTCCTGTTTGGGATTCGAAGCAGAGAACGGGATTAATCTTCATAAAGAATTCCGTATTGTAGATATTGATTTCGCTACTCAGGATGAAACCTGGACGCAACCTTGGGGAGAAAATAAAACCATTCGCAACCATTACAATGAAATGGCTGTTCACTTGTCTGATGCAGCTGCTACCAAACTGATTTTACGGTTTCGTGTATTCGATGACGGGGTAGGATTCCGCTACGAATATGAAGTGGCCGGAGCAGACAGTCTTCTTATCACGGATGAGCTGACTGCGTTCAATATAGCACAGGATGGTACTTCATGGTCCATACCTGCCAATTATGATACTTATGAATTGCTATATCGTACACAGCCTGTCAGCCGGACAGACAATGCCAATACTCCCATGACATTTAAGGCAGGCAATGTATATGCCAGCATTCACGAAGCTGCATTGACGGACTTCCCCGAGATGACATTGAAAAATACAGGTGGTTGCAATTTCAAGTCGGAACTGGCTCCTTGGCCTGATGGCATTAAAGTGCGGGTAAACGGTAGTGTTTTCAAGTCGCCTTGGCGTACCATACAGATTGCTCCGAAAGCTGTCGGTCTAATTAACTCCGGGCTTATACTGAATCTGAATGAGCCTTGTGTACTGGAAACTACGGATTGGATACGTCCAATGAAGTATGTAGGTATCTGGTGGGGAATGCATCTGGGGGTAGAAAGCTGGGTGATAAATGACCGCCACGGTGCCACAACGGAGAATGCTAAACGTTATATTGACTTTGCAGCAGCTAACAACATTGAAGGAGTGATGTTTGAAGGCTGGAACGCCGGTTGGGAAAATTGGGGAGGCTCTCAGGACTTTGATTATACGCGTCCGTATGCTGACTTTGATATAAAGGAAATAGTCCGTTATGCTAAGGAAAAAGGAATTGAGATTATTGGACATCATGAAACGGGTGGCAACATAGTCAATTATGAGAAACAACTGGATAAGTCTTATAAATGGTATGCTGACTTGGGTATTCATAGTGTGAAGACCGGTTATGCCGGCGGACTTCCCAATGGGCACAATCATCATGGACAATACAATGTACGCCATTACCGTAAAGTGGTAAAGACTGCTGCAAAATATCATACCACTCTTGATGTACACGAACCGATCAAAGACACTGGTATCCGCCGTACATACCCCAATATGATGACTCGTGAGGGTGCCCGTGGCATGGAATGGAATGCCTGGAGCGAGGGAAATCCCCCCGAACATCATGTACTTTTGCCATTTACCCGTCTGTTGTCAGGGCCAATGGACTATACTCCGGGAATCTTCGACATACTGTATGAGCGTGCCAAAAAGTCTCCTTATCGCAAGAAGTGGAATATGAAGGATAGTAAGGATTGCCGGATCAATTCTACGCTGGCGAAACAGATCGCTAACTGGGTGATACTTTATTCTCCTTTGCAAATGGCTGCCGACATGATTGAAAATTACGAAGGACATCCTGCTTTTCAATTCTTTCGCGATTTTGATACTGATTGTGACTGGTCGGAAGCGCTGGCAGGTGAGCCGGGAGAATATGTAGTCATAATGCGCCGCGCAGGAGACAAATATTTCATGGGTGCAGCTACTAATGAAGACGCACGTGAGGTTACAGTCAAATTGGATTTTCTGGAAAAAGGCAAGACTTACAGGGCTGTCATTTATGCTGATGGTAAAGAGGCTGACTGGATAACGAATCCTACGGCTTATGAGATTATAGAGAAGCAGGTGACTGCTGAAGACATTCTGTCCGTGGATATGGCAAGAGGTGGAGGACAAGCCATTACCTTTATGCCACTTTGATTATGAATATGTAATACTATTAAGAATATGAAGAAAAACATGAAACTGAATTTTATGTTGATGAGTGGAGTGCTGTTATTCGGAATGTACAGTTGTACCCCGGGAGCGCAGGATTATTCATCATACGTTAATCCGTTTATCGGTACGGGAGGGCATGGACATACTTACCCTGGGGCTGTAGTTCCGAACGGAATGATACAACCCAGTCCCGACACACGCATTTATCAGTGGGATGCCTGTTCCGGATATTATTATGCAGATTCTACTATGAATGGATTTTCGCATACCCATCTTAACGGCACAGGTTGTGGAGACTATGGTGATGTATTGCTGATGCCTACCGTAGGCAAACAGGATTATCATGCAATGGGAGAAGAGAGTCAACAGATGGCTTATGCTTCTGCTTTCTCTCATGACAATGAAGTGGCACAACCGGGCTACTATTCAGTCTTTTTGGATCGTTATCAGGTAAAAGCCGAATTGACGGCTACCAAACGTGCAGCTATTCACCGCTATACTTTCCCAAAGGCGGAAGATGCCGGATTTATACTGGACTTGGATTACAGTCTGCAGCGTCAGAAGAATGAAGAGATGGAGTTGGAGGTAATCAGTGATACAGAGATACGAGGACGCAAGAAAACAGTATATTGGGCATTTGACCAGTATATCAATTTCTATGCGAAGTTTTCCAAACCTTTTACCTATACATTGGTAACCGATTCTATGGCATTGGATGAAGGGGGGCCACTCTTTCCGACAGCTAAGGCTTTGTTACAGTTCCAGACAGAGAATAATGAGGAAGTTCTTGTGAAAGTCGGTGTTTCTGCTGTAGATATGGATGGGGCACGAAAGAATGTGGAAGCTGAAATACCTGAATGGGACTTTAACGGTGTGCGTAGTGCTGCCCGTGAATCATGGAATAATTATCTTGCCAAGATAGATATTGAAACGTCTGATAAGGACCAGCGAGTAATGTTTTATACTGCACTCTATCATACCGGTGTGCAACCTAATCTGTTTACAGATGCCGATGGACGCTATCTGGGTATGGATTTGAAACCTCATCAGGGTAGTGTGGAAGAGCCTATCTATACTGTATTCTCTTTATGGGATACATTCAGGGCATATCATCCGTTGATGACAATTATCGATCCTGATTTAAATGAAGCCTTTATCCGTTCATTAATCCGGAAGCAGCATGAGGGTGGTGTATATCCTATGTGGGAACTGGCCGGAAACTATACGGGAACAATGATCGGTTATCATGCTGCATCTATTATAGCTGATGCTTATACAAAAGGTTATCGTAATTTCGATGTGGAAGATGCATATAAGGCCTGTATCCGTGTTGCGGAATATGATACGACCGGTATTTTATGTCCGCCATTGGTATTACCCCACTTGATGCCTCAAGCTAAATACTGGAAGAATAAAATAGGCTATGTACCTTGCGACAAGGATAATGAATCCGTAGCAAAGGCGTTGGAATATGCTTATGACGACTGGTGTATTTCTGTGCTGGCAGATGCTATGGGAGATGAACCGAATGAGGAGAAATATGCAGCCTTTGCTAAGGGATACCAGGTTTATTTTGATGCTTCTACCCGTTTTATGCGCGGACTGGACAGTGAAGGTAATTGGCGTACTCCTTTCAATCCCCGTTCATCCAATCACCGTAGTGACGACTATTGCGAAGGTACAGCCTGGCAATGGACTTGGTTTGTGCCTCATGATATAGATGGATTAGTGGAGCTGATGGGAGGACGTGATACCTTTATCGGTAAACTGGATTCTTTGTTTATTGCCGATTCAGCTTTGGAGGGTGATATGGTTTCTGCTGATATCTCCGGTTTGATAGGACAATATGCACATGGCAATGAACCAAGTCATCATATTACTCATCTGTATAACTATGTGGATCAACCTTGGCGGACACAAGAACTGGTGGATCAAATATTACATACCCTTTATTTCAATGATCCGGACGGATTGTCGGGCAATGAGGATTGCGGACAGATGTCCGCGTGGTTCATTCTCAATTCTATGGGTTTCTATCAGGTATGTCCGGGTAAACCGATTTATTCTATCGGTCGCCCATTATTCGAAAAATCTACCATTCAGTTGAAAGATGGTAAGACATTCACTGTCATAGCACATAATAACAGTCGCGAGAACAAGTATGTGCAGAGTATGGTACTGAATGGAAAGAAGTTGGATAAGCCTTTCTTTACGCATCAGGATATAGTAGATGGTGGTACGTTGGAACTGACGATGGGGAATGTTCCTCTGAAGTGAAGCAGAATGATTTAGTCAATAGGTATGAATCAAAATAGTCGTAATCCGATTTCCTGGGTACCCACCGTCTACTTTGCCATGGGGCTTCCCTTTGTGGTGCTGAATATGGTGTCTGTGCTGATGTTCAAAGGATTGGGGATTGGTGATGCACAGATTGCTCTGTGGACATCGCTGATAATGCTACCTTGGACACTGAAATTCCTTTGGAGTCCGTTCTTGGAAATGTTCAAGACGAAAAAGTTCTTTGTGGTGCTGACACAATTGATTACCGGGGCAGGTTTTGCCCTGGTAGCATTGGCGTTGCCTCTTCCGGCTTTCTTTGCCGTGTGTATTGCTTTGTTGGCGGTTATTGCTTTCAGCGGGGCGACACACGATGTTGCAACAGATGGTGTTTATATGTCGGAACTGAATAAGCAGGATCAGGCCAAGTATATCGGTTGGCAAGGTGCTTTCTATAATATCGCTAAAATTGTTGCATCCGGTGGACTGGTTTGGTTGGCAGGCTGGTTGCTGAAATACTTCGGAGGAGTTCAGGGGACGGAAGAAGCTGTCCGCCATGAAGCGACTGTGCAAGCATGGATGACAGTCATGTTGATTCTGGCTGCTGTAATGGTATTCCTGGGAGTATATCATGTGCGTATGTTGCCTTCGGGAGGAACTGCAGCTACAGACGCAGCATCCGGCAGGGAAACCTGGAACCGATTGGTGGAAGTTATCCGTGCTTTCTTTCAGAAGAAGCATATCTGGTATTATGTGGCATTTATCATTCTTTATCGTTTGGCCGAGGGCTTTGTCATGAAGATTGTTCCGTTGTTTTTAAAGGCGGAACGTTCTGTTGGAGGATTGGGACTGGGAGAACAGGAGATAGGTCTGTACTATGGAACTTACGGGGCAGCTGCTTTTGTCTTGGGATCCCTGTTGGCAGGTTATTACATCTCTCACAGAGGATTGAGCCGGACATTGTTTTCGTTGTGTTGTGTTTTCAACCTGCCATTTCTGGCTTATACATTGCTGGCTATTTATCAGCCGGAGAATGGTATGCTGATAGGAAGTGCCATTGTGCTTGAATACTTCGGATATGGTTTCGGATTCGTAGGTCTGACACTGTTTATGATGCAGCAAGTGGCTCCCGGCAAACATCAGATGGCCCATTATGCCTTTGCTTCGGGCATCATGAATCTGGGAGTGATGCTTCCGGGATCTATCAGTGGTTTTGTTAGTGATGCGTTGGGATATAAGGCATTTTTTATTTTTACGATGTTTGCTACTATTCCGGCATTTCTGATCACTTATTTTGTGCCATTCACCTATCCGGATGAAAAGAAGAATCAATGAAATATATAACTAATAACATAGAAGAATTATGAAACAGATGATGAATATGCCTTGGGAAGAACGCCCGGAAGGTTGTACAGACGTTATGTGGCGTTACTCTAAAAACCCGGTTATCGGACGCTATCACATTCCGACTTCCAACAGTATTTTCAATAGTGCGGTAGTTCCGTTCGGGGATGGATTTGCCGGTGTCTTCCGTTGTGATAATAAGGCAGTGCAGATGAATATCTTTGCGGGCTTTAGTAAAGATGGAATCAATTGGGAGATAAACCATGAGCCTATCTGTTTCAAGGCGGGGAATACGGAGATGATAGAATCCGAGTATAAATACGATCCACGTGTCACCTGGATTGAAGATCGCTACTGGATTACCTGGTGCAACGGCTATCATGGACCTACTATCGGTATTGCCTATACATTCGATTTCAAAGAATTCTTCCAGTGCGAAAATGCCTTTTTGCCTTTTAACCGTAACGGGGTGCTTTTTCCGCAGAAGATAGATGGTAAATATGCTATGTTGAGCCGTCCGAGCGATAACGGTCATACACCATTTGGAGATATTTACATCAGTTACAGTCCGGACATGAAATATTGGGGAGAACACCGTTGTGTGATGAAAGTTACTCCCTTTCCTGAAAGTGCATGGCAGTGTATGAAGATAGGTGCCGGTTCTGTACCGTTCCTTACTGAAGAGGGCTGGTTGATATTCTATCATGGAGTTATTACTACTTGCAACGGTTTCCGCTATTCTATGGGAGCGGCTATTCTTGATAAAGAAAATCCGGCAAAGGTATTGTATCGCACACGTCCGTACTTGCTTGCTCCTGCTGCTCCTTATGAATTGCAGGGAGATGTGCCCAATGTAGTATTCCCTTGTGCTTCTTTGCAGGATGGAGATAAAGTGGCAGTATATTATGGCGCTGCCGATACTGTTGTAGGTATGGCCTTTGGTTATATTTCGGAAATCATAGAATTTACGAAGAAAAACAGCATTGTATAGTTAATTCCTTAAAGAATCAGTCGGCTATGAAACGTATTTTATTGGCTTACACACTTTCTGCCCTTTGTCTGCTTCCGGTGTTTGCCGGAGGTGGAGAGGGTTCTTTACCTATAAGCTATGTCAATCCTTTCATCGGTACCACTAACTTCGGAACTACTAATCCGGGAGCGGTTTGTCCCAATGGAATGATGTCCGTGGTTCCTTTCAATG
>ULNM01004738.1_pt1 | contig 14903 bp, 7 predicted proteins | sample 1951921 | NCBI WGS metagenome assembly ULNM01 (sample SAMEA4835577, study PRJEB28245) | human gut metagenome | biome: gut microbiome; material: fecal sample | place: Denmark | collected 2008
TACATAATTCTATAAATTTGGTTGGCAGCGAAGGTACCCATTTCAATCAATAGCCTTTTTTTGACTGCTTACTTTGAAATTGTTATTTTAATCAATAATCTTGCTCTTAAATACCCTCAAAATCCAAATTTTCTTTCCTAGTAATATTATACTCTTGACTGATATAGTTTAAACAACATGAGTCCGATATAAAAAAAATAAATATAATCTATTGATAAATAGAAACATAACGACAAAATATTAATTATAATACTTAATATAATATTAAACGATTATCATTATGTTTCCTTTCCAGAGAAATATTTATTCACTTATATCGAATTCATATTAATATATCCCACACCTTCACATCCATAAACATTTATTCTTCTTGTGAAAAAGAATATGGATATTCATTTCTATTAGTACCTCGCTGGTAATTAGGTTTATCAGACATTCTTATATCAAGAACGGCTCCTCCTGTTAAATCATTATGCTCTAAATAGTTCTTTGTATAAATCTTATCATTCAAAGTCATAGAATCAATGTATACATTATCTTCATTATTATTTATCGCATTAATAACTACCTGATTACCATTTTGTAAATAGAGAGTTGCCTTTTTAAATAAAGGACTGCCCAAAACATATTGCGTGGTTCCCGGACAGACTGGATAAAAGCCTAAAGCAGAAAACACATACCAAGCTGACGTCTGACCATTGTCCTCATCACCACAATAGCCATCCGGACTACAGGAATACATACGGTCCATCACCTGACGAAGCCAATATTGAGCCTTCCAAGGTTGTCCAGCATAATTATACAAATAAATCATGTGCTGAATAGGCTGGTTACCATGAGCGTAATTTCCCATATTCATTACTGTCATTTCACGAATCTCATGAATTACCTGTCCATAATAACTGGCATCAAAATGAGGCGGAACTGTAAATACTGAATCAAGCATTTCCACAAAAGTATCTGCTCCTCCCATCAGTCTAATCAATCCTTCAGGATCATGAAAAACAGACCACGTATAATGCCAACTATTACCCTCGGTAAAAGCATCACCCCATTTTAATGGAGAAAACGGAGTGGCAAAAGTTCCATCTTCATTTTTCCCACGCATCAAACGGCTTTCTTTATCAAACAGATTCTGATAATTCAAGGCTCTATGTGCATATAATGAGACCTCTTTTTTAGGACGTTTCAAAGCTTTGGCCAATTTATAAATACACCAATCGTTATAAGCATATTCCAATGTACGAGCGGCATTTTCCTTAATTCCGACATTGTAAGGAACATATCCCAATTTATTATAATATTCATATCCTAAGCGACCTGTAGAAGGGACATCCGGATGTACATTCTCACTACCATGTACCAAACCTTCATAAAGCTGATTCAAATCATCAAATTGAATTCCTTTAATATAGGCATCAACCAGTACAGACGCAGAATTGTTACCTACCATGCAATTGCGATGACCCGGACTTGCCCATTCCGGGAAGAAACCACTTTCTTTATAAACATTCATCAGCCCTGATTGTATTTCTTGATTAACATCCGGATATAACAAATTCAAGAGCGGAAAAAGAGAACGGAAAGTATCCCAAAAACCGGTATCCGTATACATATAGCCTGGCAAAACTTTACCATTATAAGGGCTGTAATGTATGATATTCCCCTTACTGTCTTTTTCATATAATTTGCGGGGGAACAAAAGCGAACGATAAAGACAGGAATAGAAAGTTTTCAGCTGATCCTGGCTATCACCTTCCACAGCTACACGGCCAAGTACGTCATTCCATGAATTACGGCCGGCGTCTACCAGTTCATCAAAACTGGAACGTCCCAATTCACTAAGGTTCTGTATAGCTTGTTCCTCACTGATAAAAGACGAAGCTACACGGGCATGAACAAGTTCTCCCTTCTGTGTTGAGAAGCCGATAATAGCTCCTACATGATCTGCTCGTCCCTCTATTTGGGTAGCATCTATATTATTGTCAGAGACAATCGCTTTATAAGTAAAAGGTTTGTCAAATTCAATTACAAAGTAATTTTTAAAATTAGAAGGAACCCCACCGCTATTCCGTGTTGTGTACCCAACGATACGCTTTTGAGCATAATCTATGCGTATATATGGACACTCCGGGAATTTCCCTCGATGAAAAGCATCTATCACAACATATGAATGATCACTTTCAGGAAAGGTAAAACGAAAAAGGGCAGCACGTTCTGTCGGAGTGAGCTCAACCAGTACATCATAATCAGCCAAATATGCCTGATAATAATGAGGCTTTACAATCTCGCTTTTATGCGAAAACCAGCTGGCACGTTTTTCTTCCTCAAAAATAGGGGAACCTACAACGGGCATTATAGAAAACTGGCCATAGTCATTGATCCAAGGACTAGGTTGATGCGTTTGCTTGAATCCACGTATTTTATTGACTGTATATTTATACTGCCAACCATCACCCATTTTACCCGTTTGAGGGGTCCAAAAATTCATGCCCCAAGGACGGGCTATGGCAGGATATGTATTACCTGCTGATAATTCAAAAGTAGACTGGGTTCCAACCAAAGGATTCACATAATCCACATAATCTGTACTTTCATTAGCTCTACAAAGATGAACTATAGAAACCACACAGATACAAACCACCAAATTTTTTACACAAGCATTCATATTATACAGACAAAATACGTTATATATAACTCTAAAATTACCTTACAAATAAAAACACACAAAAAATCTGTCCTAACAAACGTCTAACGGTCCTTGTTTATATTCCACTGACGTTAATCAAAAACAAATCATCCGATAGCGACCTACCTCCAAACTATCGGATGATTAAAACTTTTTTAATAAGATACATCATTAATGTCCCGTTAAAATAGGACGAGTTAAACAATTTCAAAGAACTATTTATCCACTTTTACGGGACAGTAGTGGTCCTCGATATAAGAATAAACTTACAGCTGAATTCTGTTTCCATTTACACAAAATTTTGGACAGTGTCCAGCTTTCAATTTTATGTCGAGCCCGCGCTAAATTAAATAATCTTAATCATTGTAAAACATAAGCTTACTTTTCTGTTGTAAATGAGGATACGGGTAATCCATTTACACCAAACAAGCTCCCTTCAACATAATTCTTATATCCATAACGGACTGCTACAGGATTATTTACACTATCATTCCATACCTCAACAAACTTTCTATTAACTATTCTTGCCTCAGCAGGATAAAAGTTACCATCCTCAGATGCTATTTCAAAATTATGTAAAGACTTATAATTTGATGTTAGACCAAGAGGTGACCTTTCAAATGAAAGAATTATTTTATTGCCTTTTATCTCATAAGATGAGTATATAGGAGATTCACCATTAATTCCTTTTTTTCCATAATTTCTTGATAAAGCTAAGTAGGCCAACCTATCTCCCACTTCTTTCTTTCGTGAAGGATGAATACATGATTCGTTGCCAATATCCATTGTAACAACCATTCCTACATTTGATACCGTTTTCTCACAATTTAATTGTGCCTGCCTTAATAAAGCAGAACCTATATCATCTTTATTCTCATAACAATAAGGTGCTATCTGTACATAATAGAATGGCAATTCCTTGTTATTTAGTTGAGTTCGCCAGTCATCAACGAACGTTTTAAATAATGCCTCGTACTGTAATGGTTTTCCCCTATTAGCCTCACCTTGATACCATATAACTCCCCTATAAGCATAGTTTCTTATAGGATTAATCATCCCATTATACAGCATTGATGCAACTATATGAGGTTGTTTTACATCTGATTCATTCATTAAATGTTTTTGCGATATCTCTGGATATTGTTTTAAAACATCTGGAGTCATCCATGCTTGAATAGAAGATCCTCCCCAGCTTGAATTAACAAGTCCAATAGGAATATTCAAAGTTTTATAAAGTTGCAGACCAAAGAAATATGCAGTAGCACTAAAGTCAGCGACATTCTCCGATGAATTAATCCCCCATCTACCTCTACAATCCTCCAAAGGCATTTTAGATGCTTTTTTACTTACATTAAAAAGCCTTATCGGAATATCTGGTCGCGCATTTGCTATTGTTTCAATAGATTTATCCACAGGTTGTCCGACAAACCCCTTTATTGGCATTTCCATATTAGACTGCCCAGAACACAACCAGACCTCACCTAAATAAATATCACTCAATTCAAGAATATCTCCGTCATTGAATATAATATTATATGGTCCACCGGCATCACCTGTTTCGACAATTAGTTCCCAACTTCCATCTTTTAATATCTGTACTTTATATTCGTTAGAGTTCCATGATGTTGAAACACTTATTTCCCCTTTTTTATCTGTTTGCCCCCATAGTTTTACTTTGGCATCCCGCTGAAGAACCATATGATCAGACAAGATTGATGGTAAAACGATTTTAGCATTTAGCATTGCTGTTACGAACAAAAACAATAGTAAATTAAATATTTTTTTTAGTCTCATAATATTTTATCATTAAAAGATGTCTATTATCATAAAAAGAATTCCAAATCATTCGATAGGAATCAGTTTTCTAAGATCTATCGAATGATTGGAATATCTCTCATTAATATATCATTTCTATGTTTGGTTGGATCAAACAGATCAAATGCCTGCGATATTAATAATAAAGCGTTATTCACCCAACAAAGCTGTTGCACACCAAATCATAGGTGCTTGCCCATGATAATCTCCTGCGATACGCGGACGGTCCAGGTAATATTGATAGCTATTTTTCTTTCCTGTACCAATGCAAACCTCCGTCACGTCGTTATTGTCATCGATAAAATTACAAAGAGTCAGCCAAGCGCGACGTGCGATCGGGGCATATTCCTCGGCCTCCAGCCATCCGTTCTTTACGCCCACAATCATGGCATAGGCAAACATGGCCGATCCGGAAGTCTCTGTCCAGCAGTCTTTCACATCAATCAACTGATTCCACACACCATCCTGGTTCACATACTTCTTCAAGCTTTCCATCATCACACGGTATCCTTTATAGATACGCTTATAGTTCGGGTCATTCTCAGGAAGGTTGAGAAGCAGTTCCGTCATGCCGACAGCCATCCAGCCGTCACCGCGTCCCCAATAGTAAGGAACGTCGGGAGCATGATAGAAGAGGCCGTTCTCACGCTGTATCTCGTCCAGATAAAGCACCATCTCTTCTGCGGCCCGATTGATGTACTTCTTATCACCGGTGACATGATAAGCCTCCGCCTGTACGATGGTAATCATGTACATATCATCAATCCAAAGGCGGGTCTGCCACGAATATCCTTTTTTATGCCACTCTTTCTCCTCAGCGTTGGCTTTTTCCGGAAGAGTCCATTGGGTGTCGGCATACGGAAGGCCCAGTTCCTTATAACGCTCGTCATTGGTCAAGCGATACAATTTCAGGGGCAAACACCCGAACATATTCTGGTCGACATGGATGGGGGGAGGAAGCAGATTTTTCTCAATATGAAACAGCAGTTCGAAACGATTTCTCAGTTTGTCCACCAAGGCCTGATCCTTGGTCACTTCTGCAAACCGAAGCGCACCATACCAGGTGCAGACCTCGGCATAATGAATTCCCCTGTCACCATAAAGCTGGTGCTTAGTCTCCATCAGACGTTCACTCAGTTTCTTGCCGACAACCTCCGGTTGGGCACCGATAGGGAAATTCTTAAAATAATCCTGCGCCACCACGGTGCCGCTGCCTCCTAAAAGCAAGGCGCATAAAACGCCACTTAAAAATCTCTTTACATTCATGATATTCAAAATTTTAGATAATTATTAATACTATAGTAAATAGGAGTTTAGATGGTACACAGATGACACAGATAAGACAGATTTTAAAAGATTTTGCCAACATAGTCTTGTCATTCTGAGTAAAGCGAAAAATCTCCCGAACGCACAGGGAGATGCTTCACTGCGTTCAGCATGACAAAAAAACTATGGTCATCTCGTTTTAATCTGTGTCATCTGTGTGCCATCTATTTGTCCACCTGTTTTTACCTGTTCGTTTACTCTTTTACCGAGAACTTATAAATGCAACGGCTCTCGTATTTCTCTCCGGGCTTCAGCAAAGCTGACGGCCATTCCGGTTTGTTGGGCGTGTCGGGATATTTTTGCGTTTCCAGACAAACAGAAGCACGACGCCCGTAGACAATCCCTTTCTTTCCCTTCAATGACCCGTCCAGGAAATTGCCGGCATATACCTGAAGCCCCGGTTCATTGGTGTACACATCCAGGATGATACCCGTCCGGGGAGACTCAAGTGTCGCGCATTTCCGGGTAATGTCCCCCTTGGTGTTAAGAACCCAGTTGTGGTCATAGCCATTTCCGTACTTCAGCTGGATAAAATCGTTGTTAATGCGTTCACCGACAGCCGTAGGAGTACGAAAATCCATAGGCGTATTCTCCACAGGCAGTATCTCGCCGGTCGTCATCAACGTGCTGTCAATGGGTGTATAGCCATCGGCATGGATGGTCAGCAGATATTGGGAGTTGTCCCGCGACGGATCGCCATCCAGATTAAAATAAGAATGGTTGGTCAGATTGACAACCGTCGTACCATCTGTCTCCGCGAAATAATGAAGGTCCAACGCATTGTCATCCGTTAATGAGAACACTACTTTGCAGGTCAGGTTGCCGGGGAAGCCTTCCTCTCCATCTTTTGACAGATAAGTCATCTCCACCTTCTGCCCATCCAGCTGACGAGCCGTAAAGGCTCTCTCATGGAATCCACGACCGCCATGCAGGCAATGCCCGTGATTGTTCCTGGGCAACTGATACGTGATGCCGTCAATCGTAATCCGCCCTTGGTTAATCCGGTTTCCATAACGTCCGATGGTGGCACCGAAATTATTATCATACTTCAGATAATCCTGAATGGAGTCGAAGCCCAGCACCACATCGCGCATGACTCCTTCCTTATCAGGAACCATGACCGAGACAATACGCCCTCCATAATTAGTGACACAGACTTCCATGCCATTCTTGTTTTTCAGGACAAACAAATCCGTCTGTACTCCGTCAACCTCCGTACGGAAGTCTGACGGCAGCAATCCCGAAGCCGTCTTTTCTTCTGACGGCCGGCCGGCACAAGACGCCATGAACAACATCCCGCCCAACAACAAAGTAATCCATTTATTCATATTCATTCCAAAAAATTAAAATTCGTCCAACTTCTTATTCGTTTTTCAACGGTTTGAGCACACACATGGCCTCCATCAGCATACAGCCCGTAAGATGGGGAGTCAAGCCCACCGGTTCATCATCGGCCGGAGCTTTCCGCCAACGCCCGCCATAGAGCATGGTCCTGGGATTTACACCCTCTCTTGCCATGACGAGAGCCAAGTTTGTCAGATAATCATGGAAGCGCTTACGCACATCATAGGCCAAATCTTCCTCATTCACCAATTTCACAAAATAGCGAAAGAAGATGCCATGAAACAAACCACCATCTCCCGAAGTAGCGTCGGAAAGCACTCCACCCTTGGAAAGATGGTTGATTACATAATCCGAGGCCAACACCGCATCTTCCAAATACTGGCGATCTCCGGTGATTTTATACAGCTCATGGGCAGCTCCCAGAAAAGTACCTATATTATAGGTGAAAATCCAATCTTTCTGAATTTCGCCCTTCCCGTTCATGTGGTCGTAAACAGCCCCCGTCTTTGTATCAAACAAGTGACGCTTTTCCCACATGTAGATTTTGATGGCTTCGTTCAGATACGCCTCCCTGACTTTGCCGCCGGAGAAACCGGCATCTGCATAAAAACGATACAGGCGAGCCGCAATCAAAGCCGCAGGTCCATTGGAGCAGGCGTTTTTCGATTTCGAGACATCCGTTTTCCACGTAATTCCACCGTACCAGGGAGCCTCGTCCTCCGGCCCCCACGTAGGCCACACCCAGTCATCATACATCTGGCGCGCCTTCGCGATATACTTCGTGTCATGTGTGCATCCGAACATCCGGATCTGAGCCAGTATAATCCACTCCATGTCATCCACAAAAACGTTCCACCAAGGATCCTTTGGATTCATATCCTTCGCGAAATTAAACCGGGGCATTCCCTCCCACCATAAGGGGAAAATATTTTTGTATAAATCATCTCCGGTACGCATATAGGCATCTACCAGCACATCCATCGCATGAGCCTGCGGCCAATAATGATTGGTAGTCATATTGGAAAGGTCACTCCCATAATTGAAGTAGTAACGATCCGGGTAGCCTTCAAAATTCGCGCCCCAGAAATGCCTGACAAGTGCCTGCGACATCCCGTCGGCCATCTTGTTCCAATAGCCCTTATCCTGCGCCGGGGAAGAAACCGCCAGGCATGCCAACAGTAAAAAAACGATAGATAATCTCATCATTCAGCCCATGAAAGGAAAAAACAATTATTCGGTAAATGGGAATTTAATCGGCACACAAATGACACAGATAAGACAGATTTACACAGATTTTAAAGAGCTTCGTCAACATGCGTTTGTCATTCTAAGCAAAGCGAAGAATCTCCCGAACGCACAAGGAGATGCTTCACGACGTTCAGCATGACAAAAAAATCTGTAGTCATTTTGTTTTTAATCCGTATTATCTATGTGCCTTCTAAACAGCCCGCCAAATTCTTTATTTACTTACGTTTTGCTTAGAATAACAAACAAATTCTTCTCCTGCCGGACTTAAGCCGGCAGAAGAAGAATTACCAACTACAATCAATCCACTACATCCTGGTCAGCCACGGCATCTTCCCAGTTATCCCAAACAGGAATGTTGGCATCATAACCGGCATACCCGTAGTTCTGCCACAACTGTCCCTTATTGTTCGCCGTGATTTCCTTTTCAGGAATCGGCCAGTACATGTTCTTCTTGTCCATGATGTAATTGATATTCGTCTTGGTAGCGTCAACAACAATCGTTACACCCTTGTTGTACATACCGTAACGTACGCAGCGCTGATACCAGTAGCTACCGCCATTCAGGTCGGTACCTTCCTGCTTGTCGAAGGTGTTGATATCATAGGTGTTGCCCCATTCATCGGGCTGTCCGCTGCGTGCCAAGCAGAGGGATACACGCTTCAGCTCTACGTTACGGAATTCCTCCCAGAACAACTCGCGGGCACGTTCGTTCATGATGTCGCCAATCGTCACAGTACCTTGGTACAACTGTGAACAGTGGGCACGCTGACGGATGATGTTCAGGTCATCCTTAATGGTGGGGTCACTCGGATTCATGTAGAACTTAGCCTCCGCACGAAGCAGATAAGCCTCAGCCAGACGGTACAAATACCAATCAGCCTGACCACCGTCCGAAGCTCCCTCATAACCATCAGAACCCGTAATATTAGCCTCCTTAACAGGGTCATCCAATCTCAAGATATAATGAGGAACGGCGTACCAACGACGAATCGTATCGGCACACAAAAGGTTGCCTTGGTCATCAAACAATCTCAAATTCTGTCCAAAGTACGCGGACTCTTTATTATTATACTTCAACGACTCCATCGTTACCCAGTTACCATATTCCACGCTATGACGCAAGTCGGTCTCATCCATTACGCCATTGACTGCCCAAACGCCTTCCTGATAGAACCAAGTAGGACGGACAGTTGAAACACCACGTCCTAAAGCACGCTGATAATCGTATTTCGGATCATAATCCGCAGTCTGTCGTTTGATATTCATCAATGCCCGCTTACCATCAGGCGTCTTTACCTTGTCATCGAAATAGAATGGGTACATATTACGCATTGTCAGGTGAAACAACATAGATTCCGATGTGGCACCACGGTTAGGCGTACCCATAATCACTTCTCGATTTTCGGGAATCAGTTTGTTTTCCGGACGATGCAAGTCCCAAATCACATTTTCCGTGATTTTCCAAGTTTCGGGCACACCACCATCATTGAATGTTCCGAACGGTTCCGTCATCAGTTTGTAGCCCGAATCGTTGATAATAATGTTCAGCTGGTCCAGTGCCTTCTGATACTCACCGATGGCCAGATAAAGCTTGGAGAGCAGCATGCGGCAAGCACCCTTGTTCACCATACCAATCAGATCCATGTCCTTTTGGTCAGGTACCCATTCTACCGCAAACTCCATGTTCTTTATCAAATACTGCAGAATGGCATCCCGACTCGTGGAGCGGAAATTCAGCTTGGGAACTTCCAGTACTTTGGTCATCAAAGGTACATTATTATACTGGAAGACCAGCAAATAGTAACGGAAAGCATGGTGGAAATAAGCACGACCCAAATATTCATTCTTAGTCTGCTCATCCAAACCATCTACTCCGTCAATATAGGTCATAATGGTATTGGCATTACGAATGCCCTCAAAAGTCTGTTGCCAGAAGAACCACAACGTGCTAACACGATTTAAATTCAACAACGTAGTTTGATCGCTATTAGGCGTCAACTTCTGAGCTACATTATCAAGCAAATCTGTTTTATCCGTAGCCGAAGGAACCATCAAATCCGAGAAAGTGTACTCAGACATCAAAGCTGCTACTTCTCTGCTGGAACCATCCGTCCAATAACGTTTCAACTGTCGATCCGCAATAGCCAATACAGATTGTATACCCGATTCGGTAGAGAAAGTGGTGACCGGTTCATAAAAGGACAACGGGTCTGCCTCCAGAAAACTTTCCTTGCAACTGGAGAAAATCATCGACATACCGGTCAACGCCAATACGCCATTCGATATATATTTCTTAATTGTCTTTTTCATATTCATTCCATTTTAATAGTTTAGAGTGTCAAAGCAATTCCCAACGAATAAAGACGGGTACCCAAGCCACCGGTTTCCGGGTCGCCGTATTCCCAATCGGCTGCCCATGTAGCTACGTTGCGAACGGTTCCGGAGATTTTCACACGCTCGATGTTCCAGCGCTGTGTCAGCTGTTTCGGCAAAGTATAACCGATGGAGATGTTCTCCAAGCGGATGAACGAACGATTATAAAGCTTACCGGGACTCTTAGCTCCATCAGGTCCTTGCGCTTCAATGCGGCCATACTCATTAGTCGGGTTATCCAATGTCCAATAGTCTTTCGCTCTCAGATTTGCCTTAGCATAAGTCATTCCCCCGCCATCATCGTCATAGTTTAAATAGTTGGTTGAAAGGCTCTTATGTCCCATACGAGAATACATATTGATGGAAATAGTCAGGTTTTTCCACAACGTAAAGTCATTACGGAACGACCAGTTGACAGGTGGTGTAGTCGTACCTTGGAATCGCTTGTCATCATCATTATAGACAATTGTTTTCACTGTACCATCTTCATTATAAACATCATTGGCCGGATTGTTCCACACCTTCGGATCACCGGGAACCTGGCCATACTTCGCGGCTTCCTCCCACTCATCTTTCTGCCAGATGCCGATTACCTCATAATTCCAGATTTCATTGATGGGCTTGCCAATGAACCAACCGTTGGCCGTATAGTCACTTTCTTTCTGACCGATCACATTGCCATTGGCATCGAGTACATCTTCGTACTCATAGAACAAGTGTGTAATCTTATTCTTGTTGTAAGAGAAACTCAGGGTCGAAGTCCATTCGAAATTCTTGTTCTGAATGTTCACGGTATTCAATGAAAGTTCAAAACCGGTATTATCCACCTGTCCCAAGTTGGTGGTGATGTTAGAGAAGCCCGTGAAAGCCTGCAGCGGCTGGCTCATAATCATATCAGTCGTGTTCATCTTATACACATCCAACGAACCGAAGATGCGATCATTCAGGAAGCCGAAATCCAAACCGAAGTTCCAAGACTTGGTCTTTTCCCACTGCAACGTCGGATTCGCCATACGGTTTGCCATCAGGTAGCGCATCAGTTCCAATTCGCCCGACGAATTGATATATCCCATATAGCCGCCACCACCTTCATACAGATTGGCCAAGGCGGTATAAGGATCGGCCAACGAACGGTTACCGTTACTACCATAGGACACACGAAGTTTACCGGTGCTCATCACATTCGTGAATTTCTGGAAGAACTTTTCGTTCGAGAAAGTCCATGCCACGGCAACCGAGGGGAAATAAGCGTACGGATTGGAAGAACCGAAAGCCGAATAACCATCACGACGGAACGAACCGGTAATCATATAACGGTCGTCATACGAATAGAACAGACGGGCCAACAAGCCATCTGCCGTCTCATGCGAGTCAGTGGTAGAATAGGAACTATTTTCCTTGGAACCGTTCTGGGTGTTGTGGAAGCCCAAGGCATCGGAAGGCAGGATGTTGCGTGCCTCGATACGGTCGGACCAGTACCGGCGCTCTTCGGCTTCCTGAGCCAATGTCAGAATTACATGGTGCTTCTCGGCAAAGGTCTGATCCCACGTGATGGTGTTGTTCAACGACCAGTCGAAACGTTTGGACTGCTCACGGTTGGCACCACGGTCGTTGGGGTTAGAATCCGGCAACTCCGCAGACATGAAATAACGGTCATAGAAGAACTGGTAACGGGGGGCATAGTTGAACTGATAGGTGATGTTGAAAGGCAGTTTCACCTTCGCGTTCAGAATCGTGTTCAATACCGTATATCCTTTTTCCAGTTCCAGGTACTGCTTCAAGAAGTCATAGTTTTCACCACGCTTAGAATAAGTCTCGTCATTTGGATATTGAATAGGATTTCCATTCTCGTCCGCATAATCCGCATAGGGACTATTACGCATAAACATTCCTTCATCCATCTCAATGGCACCATCCGAACGGTCCTGGAAGTTCACATTGGCACCAATCTCAAGCCAGTCGGTCACTTTTGTATTCACCTTCATGTTCGCACGGACGGCACGATAAGTATCGTCAATCAACGCGCCTTCGTTGCGCAGGTAACCCAACGAGAAATAATAGTCGGCTCTTTCGTTGGCACCACTGACACTGGCGTTATAGTCCTGATTGAAGCCCAGGCGGAAAGCCTTGTCTTCCCAGTCGACCGTACGTCCGGCCAGAATGTTTTCGAGTATGTTACCGGTGAAACCCAAACGCTTGGCCCAGATACTGAGATCTGACTCACCCGCTTCATTGGTTGTATAATTTCTCCACGTTTCCAGGTCTACAGACGACAAGTTATTAGGATTCGTAAAATAATCGTCCATACCGGCGTATACACCCGTCTGATAATCATCCCACTCGCCATTGGCATTAGCTCCATAGGTATTCTTAGCTAACCAATCAGAATAATGCTGCAAATAACCGGCAGGGCTAAAACGTTCTTCGTAAGCACTACGCTGAGTCAGACCGATGTTGGCGCTGAAATTCACCACCGGCTTGCCTTGCTTACCTTTCTTAGTCGAGATAATAATCACACCGTTGGCGGCCTTGGCACCATAAACGGCAGCCGCGGAAGCGTCCTTCAGCACGTCAATCTGGGCGATATCATCGGGGTTGATTTCAGAAAGTTCACCATAGAAGAACATACCGTCCAAAATCAGCAGCGGGTCGTTGTGTCCTCCATCGGTATACAGAGAACGCTGACCACGGATATTCATGCTACCACCACCTTTGGCATCCGCATTATATCCGACGGCCAAACCCGGCGTACCACGCAAGATATCCTGTACGGTCTTGGGGTTATCGTTCGCTATCTTATCAGGCCTCACCTGGATGACAGATCCCGTAAGGTCTTTCTTACGCATCGAACCATAACCAACGACTACCACTTCATCCAGTGCCTGGGCGTCATCTCTCAATACGACCTTCAGCGGCTGGCCGTTAAACACGACCTCCTGTGTCTGCATACCTATATAAGAGAAGATCAACGTAGCTCCCTTAGGACCCTTAATAGAGAAATTACCGTCCATGTCACTGACAACGCCTGTTGTCGTCCCTTTCAATTTAATGTTCACGCCTAACAAAGGTTCCTGATTCACATCGGTCACAGAACCCGTTATCGTCACATCCTGTGCGTTGGCCATCAGTGCCAACATACAAAAAGTAAAAATTAACAATCTCTTAATCATGCTTCGCAAATATTAGATAGTTAAAAATGCATTGTTGTTCATAATATTTTCTTGCCGGGCCTAAAGCCCACATACAAGGTTAAGTGTTTAAAGGTTTTTCATCATTTCATAGGCTATATCGTTTAAGTGTGACACAAAATTATCAAATATAAATATAAAAACACCAAAAGAAAAAATCAATTGATGCAACAATTGTATCAAAACAGCGATTCTCCGGGAGAAAGTATCAGCGGAGCAACTTCTGTTCAAGCAGTTTGATGTAATAGCCGCCTACAACGGAACGAGCCTGGAAGCCTCGCTGAACCGGATTGTCCGTATATATCCAGTCTGACATCGGCACACGGGAGGTCGTCTCGTTCATAAAACGATAGACGGGAGCGATAAACTCCTGGAAAGTCGCCATGTCATCGGCCAAAGTAGCCGTCCACATAATCCAGTCTGTTTTAGTATAGGTTTCACGGCTGTCCAAAGGCAATCCATAACGGTTCTGCTTGGTCAGGTAATAAGCGATTTCCTTCTGAGCCACCTGTTCGGGGAAGATATGCCATCCCAGCAGCTTATCCCATACCAGATTGTACTTCTGGCTCCAAGTACCGGCCTTATCGAAAGTCAGCCGGTAGTGGTCACCGTCATCGGCCATTTCCACCCACTGCCCGGCCATCTTCTTGGCTTGTTCAGTATACTTTTGAGCCAGCTCGGTCTTTCCGGACATCTGAGCCAGATAGCCATAAGACGCAATGCCCAGGATGGCCTTGATAGACAGATTGGCATTATGGGCGAAATGTCCGGCAAAGTCATCCGTACAGAGTTGATTTTCAGGATCTAGCCCATATTCCGCCAAATAGTCTGCCCATGTTGTCAAAGTCTCCCAATGGAGTTCGGCATATTTAGCATTCCCTTCTACGGCAGCAATAGCTGCTGTAACAATAAGCATATTA
>ULNM01024828.1_pt1 | contig 14582 bp, 9 predicted proteins | sample 1951921 | NCBI WGS metagenome assembly ULNM01 (sample SAMEA4835577, study PRJEB28245) | human gut metagenome | biome: gut microbiome; material: fecal sample | place: Denmark | collected 2008
TCATCAAAACGGGCTTTCAGTTCTACGAAAACAGTGACTTTTTTTCCGTTTTGCGCCGCTGCAATCAGGGTATTGATGACGGCAGAATTTTCAGCTACACGGTATTGTGTCACCATAATTTCCTTTACTGTAGGTTCATGGACAGCTTCGTAGAGGAAGTGGATGAAGTGTTCAAACGAATGATAGGGGTAGTGCAGCAATAAGTCCCGTTGTTCGACGTAATTGAATACCGATTCCCGTTCGTTCAGGCAATTTAGTTTCATAGGTTGCGGCTTCTGGATAGGCTTCAGATTCGGGTTCGGGTTGGGCAAGTGGCGGAGGTCCTCCAGGTTGAGGTGTTTGTCGCCCGGCACCAGTTCGTTACGGTCTATCCGGTAAGCGTCTACCAGAAATTCCAGGAAATCGGCTGGCATGGCGCGATCGTAGACGAAGCGGCACACAGCGCCAGTCTTCCGCTTTTTGACTTTCGTTTTCAGTTGTTCGATGATTTCGTTGCTGCTGGCGGCATCGTCTATCAGGATATCCGCGTCGCGCGAAATCTTGATGCAATAGCTGCTGTCCACCCGATAACCTGGGAAGATAGTCGTCAGATTGGCTTTGATGATGTCTTCGATAAACATCAAGTAGTAGTCTTTCCCCTTTTTCGGCAGTTCGATGAAGCGGGGTACCTTGCTGTAGGGCAGCTTCATTACGAAGTACTCCGGCTTTGCATCCGGCACTTCTTTTCGGTAGAGGCGCACTGCCAGGTAGAGGCGGTTGTCGCGCAGGAAGGAGATAATCCGGTCTTTGGTCACCGGTACGGGAGCCAGATAAGGGAAAATCTCTTCGCGGAAGAAGCGGCTGACAAACTCCTGATGAAAATCTTCTACCTGTCGGCTTTGGTAGAAGATGATGTGATGTTTGCGCAGGGCAGGCAGTATTTTGGTCTCGTAGATGCGGATACGGTCTTCCAGTTGCCGGTTCACTTCCCGGTTGATTTCATCCACCAGTTCGATGGCAGACTGTACGCTTTCGTCGTCTTCGGGTGTCTTGCCGGTAGCGATAGCCTTGTGGTCGGCTACACGTATTTTGTAGAATTCTTCAAGGTTCGACGAATAGATGGAGATAAAGTTGATGCGTTCGTACAGCGGCAGTGAGTCGTCGTCCGCCTCGAGCAGGACGCGGTAGTTGAAGGACAGCCAGCTGATGTCTCGTTTGAAGAATTGGTATTCCATAATTTGTAGATTTAGGGCGCGGAAGAAACGTCGGCACGGAATAACGTTTTCTTCTTTTGCGAATGTATCACAAATGTACTTACTTTGCAGACAAAAACAAATGAAAAGATGATAAAAATAGGTTTGTTATCTGATACACACGGCTATTGGGACGAGAAATACCTGCAATATTTCGAACCGTGCGATGAAATCTGGCATGCGGGCGACATCGGTTCACTCGAAGTGGCCGAACGTTTGGCTGCTTTCCGTCCCTTTCGAGCGGTGTATGGCAATATTGACGGTCAGGATATCCGCCGGCTCTATCCGCAGACTCTCCGTTTTCGGATAGAAGGAGCCGAAGTGCTGATGAAACACATTGGCGGCTATCCCGGCAAGTACGATCCTTCGATTGCTGGTAGCATTTTGACGCGTCCCCCAAAGCTGTTTATCAGCGGACATTCGCACATCCTGAAGGTGAAGTATGACAAAACGCTCGATCTGCTCCACATCAATCCCGGTGCGGCAGGCAAGTATGGTTTCCACAAAGTGCGTACGTTGGTGCGCTTTGTTATCGAGGACGGTGTTTTCAAGGATCTGGAAGTTGTGGAACTGGCCGGATAATTTTTCTTCAGTTGGGAAAAAATTTTTTGCTGACTGGAGAAAAATGTTTTGCCAACTGGGGAATTCTCTGCCTGCTTTCCCGGTTTCTCAGGAAGAGGCTAAGGCTGTCGGGGTGGCCGCTTATGGGCATAAAAAAAGGGCTCCGCTGAGCCCAACCTTTGTTAACCTTAAATCTAATACTATGAAAAACACATTGCAAAGGTACGGGTTTCCTGGAAATCTGCAAATAATGCAAGAAAAAAGGTGTGTTTTATAACATGTTTTATCATTTTTGCGGACTTCATTAACAAATTGATGAGGGAAAATTAGGCTGAAAAGTCAGGAGGCCAGTGCCGCGCAGAGCAGCAGTCCCATGAACAGCATGTTGCGTGAGGTCTCGCCCAATATGCGGTTCAGTTCTTTGCCTTCCTTAATCTCTATCATCTTACGCCACGTCAGGGTGTGCAGGTAGAGGTAGATGCACGGTGCCCAGATAAATTCCAGCCACGTGAGCCGTCCGGTGAAGACCAGGCCGGCACAGATGGCGACGGCTGCCAGTCCCAGTCCCAGATACATGCCTGCTCCGAATCGTTCTCCGTACCTCACGACCAATGTCTGTTTCCCGCTGATCCGGTCTTGTTCGCGGTCGCGGTAGTTGTTCACCATCAGCAATGTGTCGATGACCAGTCCCGATACGAGCGACAGCAGGCATACGTCCCAGTTCACTTGCCCTGCCTGTACGTTGTAGGTTCCGCCTACGGGCACGAAGCCGAAGAACACCAGTACCAATACGTCGCCCCAGCCTTTGTAGGAGAGTACCGTGGTATAGAGAAACGCAAACAGCAGGCACAGTACGCCCAGTAGTACCAGTTCCCATCCGCCGTGCGGCAGGTTTCCCCAGGCAAAGTACAATACGCCGAGTCCGCATGCACAAGCCAGTGCCAGCACGATACCGATGCCAATTGTCATGGCATGCGGTGTAATCCATCCCTCAGCACAAGCCCGTTGGGGACCAAGACGGTCACTGCGGTCGCTTCCTTTCCGAAAGTCGAACAGATCGTTGATAAAGTTGGCTGCCACCTGCATCAGGCAGGCGAACAGCAGGCATAGCACCGCTTCCTCTGTCTGGAATTGCTGGTCGGCAAAGGCCAGTGCACTGCCCAATATCACGGGGATAAGGGCGGCCGTCAGCGTCTTGGGGCGTGCGGCCAGAAGCCAGGCTTTGGGGGAGTTGGGGCGCATAAGGATTGTTATGGATTGACGATCGTTTTGAGTTGGGTGAATAGTGTTGGTTTATTGAGAACGGGTTACTGATAGGGATTGATTTTCTCCGTCAGAGTTATTTCCTCTAACAAAGTTCCGTCTGCTGTAACGTTAAGCGTGACAGTGGCGTTTGTACCTTCGCCCTTTACTTTCACCGAAAGCTTATAGCTTTTGGAAGGTTCCAAAGTCAATGTTCCGGTATGAGGCTTCTCAAAAGAAGGTAAAGTAACCGTGTATGCCAGTTCTCGTTTAGATTCACTTACATTAAAATAGGCGGTTTTAAAGGTATAGTTACTTTTGTCGAACGTAAAGGTGCGGCTGGTCGCGTCGGTCGCGTGAAGCTCGATGGAATAGCTCGTGTACATGCTTGTTATGTAGTCGCTAAAGTCGACACTGACCGACGAGTTCGCCAGACCACAGTTGACTGTTACGGTCTTTGATTCATTGGCGTTGACAGCAAATTTTTCTTCACCTGTTGCACGGGCTTGACCCCAACCTTGGTTTGCGCTTTCCGCCTCAGTTTCGGTGCAACTTTCCGCTGTCAGCACATAATCCGAACTGGCGGAATAGGTCATGACGCTTCCCGCGATGTCGCCATATCTCTTGTTGGAAAAGATCGGCTTGTCTCCGCGGCTGAGGCTGACTTTAAACTCATTCACGTCGAAGTTGAAAGACGCTTTGGTCGTAATCTCCACCTCGGTCGTGTCCACCACAGAGAAACGGATCTCGCCCGTCTCTTCAGAAAGCAACGGATTCTCTTCGTTCGAACAAGCGGCGAACGATAACAATCCCATCAGGGAAAGGGTGTATAGGATTTGTTTATGCATATTATTAATTAGTTATATAATATATGTAAAGTATGAACTTTAGACCAAGGGCCTGCAGCCTCATACGAGCTATTTAATTTTACTTCACAAGCATTCGGAGAAAAGATTCCGGTTCCAGATAATGTGTAATTTTTCCCGGTATTATCATTATCCTGTCTATTTCCTGCTTGAGATATTATTGTTGTTCCATTTATCTTTACGGTAAATGTTGTTTCACACCATATAGATATAATGATGTTATAATGGTAGTCTCTTACGGTCGCATTTGTGTTTAATTTCACTTCAATATTATTCGGTATATAAAATGCCCATTTAGATGTTGCTGTACATTCTCCACTACCTGCGATACCTCCTAATTGAATAATACCATTGTCATATTTACAATTCCGACTTGCTAAATCCCAATCAGATTCAATCATTGCTGAAGGTGTATACGGTAACCCCGTAACATCACATTCTACGGGTAATGAAGTTTTCTCAACCCCATCAAAAGAAACGGTAGCCGTTAACGCATGCTTTTGCCAAGCAAGAGAGTTAAACTGAGTTGCTTCTCCATATGATAATTCCCCCGAACTCTGCCCGCTATCCGTCGTATAAGCTACTTTCAAGATATCAAAGTAATTGGAATTTCTTGAAATTTCTGGCGCAATAGTTGCTGTAGCGTTTATATCAAAAATACTGGAGCCATCCTTTGTGTTGGCCGCATCTGCTCCGGAACTTTTATAAACCGAATAGCTGGTGTTTGCGGATACTGTGGTTGAAAACTCAGGATCTGGAATTTCTTCTATAGCTACAGATGTTAAATTTATCATCTCTCCTGTTTTCAAATGGATAGAAGCCGCTAACGTACTAGCATGCGGTACATAAGGCCAACCATCTGTAACGTCCATCAACGTGCCATTCTCTGGTTTGGAAGTATAAGTACGGATAGCGGTATTATTATATAAAAGTTGAATATTCCAGCCATCCACCAACTCTAAAGGAGCGCCATTGGTGGCAAGACTCAGGGCAACATCAGTTCCGGTCAAAGAGCCTTCCTCATAAGTATGCGTAGCGGTCGCTGTCAATTGGATATTAGAGAATATCGACAAATCCGGATCACACTGGATCACATATTTCGTCTGTGCCGCAGGCGAGGAGATAACCGTCCACTCTTGGGAGGTTGGATTTCCCAATGCGTTAGTTCCTTCGAACACGGCGTTCACCGGTTGTTCTGCTTTTGCAAACAGATAACCGTTCGACTTGTCTTTATCCGCCAATGTCATGGACACATCTCCTGACTTGACCGTCAGCGTCCAGTCGGAATAATGGTTTTGTAAACTCTCACTGACGGCAGGGACAAGCATCGCGTTCGCCAAAACAGCGTTGATGGTTGTCTCAGCTGACTTTCCGGGATAAATCTCAACTGTAGATGTACCGGAAAAGTAGGGCGTAGCCTGTATCAGCCCGTTCTCGCCGTAATAAGCTGTAACCGTATAACCTCCTGCCTTTAATTCAACTCCTTCTTCTGTCAGTTCGCTGTATTTCTTGGGGAAGCCCTCGGCGGAAATGCTACCTTGTTTAATATCGATCATGAAATCCGCGGTTGTCGGTATAAGATCATCGGGGAGCGAACCTGCATCGGCCTTAGTGGTCGAGGTAAGCTCCACATCCACCTTTCCTAACGTCAGGTGCAAATAGCCCATGCCCTCTCCGTATTCTTGATTAAAAGTATCATCGGAGCAGCTTGCCATGACCCAGCAGAGGGTGGCCAATGCCATGATTTGTCGTAGTATCTTTTTCATATGTATCTTATCTTTCCATTATTCATAAACCAGTTCCATTTCGTCCAGCCAGAGCTTGCTGCCCACACCGCCGATGTAGTAGTCGCCGTATTTGCTTGAGGAAGCTACGACGATGATATACTTCGGAGTGCGGTTTGTTGCGCGGTATTCCAGAGGAATTTCCAGCTGCTTGTAAGTAGAGACTGTTTCACTGGAAGTATATTCACCGTAAGCGATGATGCCGTCGTCTTCGGGATCGAACAGTTGGCGGTTCTTCGGATCATTGCGTATTTCATAGGGTTCCGACCTGTCAGACAGGGCAATATAGATCTGGAACATATCCGGTTGTCCTTTCAGGGAGGCCAGGTCGCCCACGTTGTCGCCTATCATGTTGATAGTGGCCGAGGTGTATTTGTAGTTCAGGCGCAGGGAAGAGGGAAAGGCACTGAACGGACGTCCGAAGTGTAGCAGACCATTCAGACCGTCCAGGGCGAAGTCTCCTGTGAAGATATTACCTGCTCCTAGCTTGATGATGGCGTTTTTGGTTTCCAACAGGGCTGCCTGTCCCTTCACGCTTTCGTCTGTCGGAGTGGTCAGGTTGCCGATGAAGGCAGCTGCTCCGGGATTCCCTGTACCCCAAAAAGCATCATTGCCTGCTGCCCAGGGATTCCACTGTTTGCCGTCCTGCGACCATTCCTCCATTGCACCGTTCTCCAGCGGGGTAGCCGCTGCGGTGGTGAACGTCTGTTCGCTGCCAGCCGAGCCGTCTACACTGATACGGTATTTATAGGTAGTCGAGGCACTCAGTCCTGTCAGTGTGGCGCTGAAGGTGTTTCCCGATGTGCTGACATTAGCCGGGGGAACAGTGCTCCACGATGTCTCACTCTCTTTACGGTATTCCACCGTTGGAGTCTTACCGCTTCGTATCTTTCCATTTATAGTGGCACGAGTGGTCATAGCGAAGGCTTCAGCCGAACTGCTATCACTGTCCTCATCGTATGGATAGACATAAACAGTCCATTTGTAGGAAGCTTCCTCCCATGAATAGTTGACCCAAAAAGTTAAGGGTTTCGAGTAATCTTTCTGCAATGTCGGGTCAGGCGATACATAACCGTATTCGCCTCCAAGATTCATTTTGGTTATATTTAGGTTTGTGAGGTCTTGTTTGGGGTCAACATAGATAATAACATTTCGGGTATTTGCATCAATAACGCAGTCTGCTGGCTTATTATCTATTTCAATATCCCGTTGGATGATTTGGTTTACCGTTACCTTCCACTGATAGTCTTGGTACGTACGCAGGGTGAAGGTGACCGGTTGCGAGAAGTTCACACGCGTGTTGGATGACAACGGGATGCTATCCAGCGAAGCAAATCCGGACGTGGGGAATTTCGAGTAGTCTTCACATACATTGGGATCATCCACCACAAGTTCTGCTCCTGTAGTCGTTTTCAGGCTGAGGATTTGCAGGCGGGAGAGGTCCACACCGTCGTTCACGTAGAGGGTTACCGTGCGTGCCGACTTGTTGATGGTAGCGGCAGTAAAGGTGTTCTGATCCGCTCCCCGTTGGCCTTCTACGGTCATCGACTCGATGGAGGCTTCTATGATGGGGTAGGGTATGTCGTTTTCGATAGCGCAGGATGTGAGGATGCCGGCCGTCAGTGCCAGTATGCCAAGTATGCGGGTCAGGTATTGTTGAATCATTCGTTTCATATCGTCAGAGGTAGAAAGTCATTCCGAGATTGATGGAGAAAAGGTTTATCTTGAAGTTGCCGGAGGAGACGCGGCGTTTGCCCGTTTCCACCTGGTTGGTCTTCTGGTCGGTCCACTTGAAGTCGAAACCCATCACGCCGACCGATACTTCGGCTGCTGCCCAGTTGGTGATGAAGGCCGTCAGTCCCGGCGCAAAGCCGATCTGGAAGTTCTGTACCGTCTGATAAGTTCCGTCATACTCGGTGCCCGAACCGGTAGAGTTCTTTCCTTCACCGTAGCCGTAAGTGAGTCGCATTTCGTTGAAGAGACCGAACACCTTGCTACGTCCAATGGGAATATAGGAACGGAAGAATCCGGACACTTCGTACTTGTGCTCCAAATAGTAAAGGTCGTTGAAGGAGAGGGTCAGGTCTCCCAGGTCGATGTCCAGGTTGCCCAGGTCGAGATAGTCGCGGTTGTAGGCAAAACGGATACCTGCAGCCATGTTGTTACGGAAGAAGTAGCCTACGTAGGGGCTGACGCTGAAGTCGTAACCGTTTCCTTCGACGTCCTTGATGACAAGGAAGTTCAGGTTGTCCTGATCGTGCTCGGAGTAGGAGACAGTTCCTCCTGCCATCCATGTACCTTTGGGGATGAATACGCGTGTCTGTACGTCACGGTCTATTCGTTCGATGGCCCGTTTTCCTCGCTGGGCCCATGCGTTGGCAGTCGTCACGACCGCCAGCAACATTAGCAGAATTGTTTTTTTCTTCATCTATTCTTCTATAAGAATTACTTCTATAATATTTGAGTCTGATTATTTCCCACTGAAGGGGTTAGAAACCATTTCCTGTTACAGAATGGGCTTCTAACCCCTTGAGGTGAGTTTTCAAAGATACGTATTTTATTCCGACATTACTGGAGTATCACCATAAATCAGTTCAAAGTCATCGACATACATCACACTGCTTGTACTACCAGTAAAGAAATCTCCATATTTACTTGCTGAAGCTACAATGATGATAAATTTAGGCGTACGATTTAGGTCTCGATATTTCAAATCAATTGTAAACTCTTGCCAAGCTCCTGTACCTTTAGCTTCTTCATCAGTTATTGTGCCGTAAGCAATAATATGTGGATTGCTTTCAGAAAAGTCAATTGTTGACTTATACTTGAATTCTGCTGGGTTATCACCACTTAAATCACCGTCAATTTGATATGCAAATTCTTTACCGTCGTATGTAAATCCAGCATTATCGGTCAATGCAATATAGACAGAACACAAATCGCCACCTGTCTGTTCAAGTAATGTTTTATAATCACCTGTAGAATAATCAATCTTTGTGCCTCGGTTGTACTTGAACCAACCTTTCAGTTGGGTCGGGCGTGATGTAAATGGTTGGCCAAAGTTAATTCTTGCTTGATAAGTGGAAGTATTTGCATAACAGAAATGTCCTGTATAAATATTGCCTGCAGCAAATTTCCCGAGGCCCAATATAGCTAGCCCAACATATTGTGAAGACAATTTTGCTGATTTTCCACCAGGCGTATGAATTTCTGTTGATTCTGGTGAAGTTGGATTCTTACTCATCATAACAGTTCCACCGTTTCCTGAGTCCCAAAAAGAAAATAAAAATTTGTCATTACCAAATGAAGTAGCGTCATTACCACTTATTGCATACCAAGGAGAACTGTCTTTCTCTTCTTGACGCCACCAATTATCAAAATTACTATTGTATAATTCGGCGGGCGTTTCCGTGGTAAAGTTCACTGTCTCGCTTGTGATTCCTTCTTCACTCCCATCATTGTAGTAGAGGCGATATTGATAGGCAGTAGCAGGTGTCAGTCCGGTAAGTTTGGTGGAGAATTTCTTATCTTTTTCTTCTACGTTAATATTAGTTGTAACTTTACTCCATTCAGCGGCATCGGCTGTTTTGTATTGGAATTCCAGTTTGCTTTGATCAAAGATATCCGCAAACGAAGGAACTTCTGCCGTCAAATAGGCAAAGGAACTCCAGGCATTGGCTGAGGCAACAAGGGTACTGGTAGCGGTTACAGGTACACCAATGGTGTAAGTATAAGTTTTTGTTGCATCGTCCACGGTAACGCCGATGTTTGATGAACCGCTGGATGCAATGCGATAACGTAGGATGACGTTCTCTTGGGCTTTGATGCCGGTGATGGTATCTTTCTTGCTGTGCAATTCACCTTTGTAGTTGGACACAGTCAGGTTGGATATCAAGTCAGTCACAGGAAAATAAGCCTTACCTGTTTCGCTGGCTTGGCGCATCTCGAAAGTCACTTTGTTGTCACTGTTGCTTTTGTCTGAGACGCCAACCACGGCGCTCTGGAAAGCGGCTCTGAAATCGTCGCTAAATTCTACGGTTACTAATACATTAGCCAGCTTGCAGACAATCTCTTTGCTGGTATTGGTATTCATTTTAATGTCTACGGTTTCCTTAGCGGCATAATAGGGCTTGTCCCATCCTGCCGTTTTCCCATCGAATCCAGCGGAAGAGGCCTCGATGGTGTAGGTGCCTACGGGCAGCTCAATAGCTTCTGTCCAAGTTGTCCAGTCATCTGTTTCTTCCACTGTTTTGCCTGCGGAGTTTACAATCTTGACGGCAATCTGTTTAGGATTGTACTCATCTTCTGCTCTGGTTTGGGTAGTTTTATCAGTTCCTACTTCCAACCTCAAATAGCCAACAGTATTCTGCTTCAAGTCTTCATTTTGACAGGCAGCAAGGAGAAGGCAGGTGGTTAAAAGAATATATAATGTTTTCATTTTATTATTCAGTTACAATTACATTCAATTTACCTGATACAGTCTTATCATTTTGGTCTGTCACTGTAATTTCAAAGATGTGTCCATCAACAGTAGTTGTAGGTCCAAATGAGTCATCTGCTAAAAGAGAGAAAAAATTTCCTACTGGGAAAACATATTCAGTATCGTTAGTATTAGGTAATGAAATTTGCATTTTTGAGAATATTCCACTTAATTGTGTGTTTCCAATTAATTCAAATGGTTCTGTACCACCAAACATTCCTGCAACAGCTGTTGCGAACTTATCGTTACCACCTGTAATCTTAACCTTCACACTTTTCAGTCCTGCCTCCGCCATAATTGTCGCATCCGCGTTCTTGGTAGTATCAGCAGGCAGTGTATATGTAGATTGCGGGAACGAAATGGTCGGCTCTGCGGTAGTTTCTCCACCGCCGTCTCCTTCTTCTCCGCCTTCATCGCCGCCATCTTCTCCCGTTCCGGGCTCTTCCGTATCACCACCATCCGTACCCGGGTCAACTGAAATCTCTACGTTTTCGTTCTTTTCGGAGTTGAACATGGTGATGGTTATCTGAATACCTTCTTCCAGAATACCCGGCGTAGAACCTTCTACTTTTACTGGGCTGAATTCGATTTTCAGTTCGTCGCCTCCTACGAAAGAGGTGTCGTCGCCTTCTTCATATTCCGGTAAGTTGGATTTCTTGGCTGTGCCTGAAATAGTAACGTCTTCACCTCCGTTCGTTTTGGCTGTTCCGTTGATGTAGATGGTTTCCACGCTTTCGTCCATTTTCCAATAGACAGGAGCAGGAGTTTCACCGTCTGCGGCTTTCGTATAGGTTTTGATGTGTCCATCCTGTTTTTTGTCTGTCACGGTAATGGTCCAGTCTTGGTACGTAGCCAGGAACTCTTCGGTAAAGCTAATCGATATTTTGACGTTCTGCATCGTACAAACCACTGAGGTCTCGGCTGTCTGGCCTTTCACAATCTTTACGTTTTCTAACTTTCCGCCATAGAACGGTTCGCTCATTTCGCTTTTGAATTCTCCCGGTGAACAGGCTTCGATGGTGTATGTACCTACGGGAAGCGTAACATCACCGGCTTGTTTCAGTTCGGCATAGCTATCGAATTTCTTGGTATATTCTACGTCTGTACCGGTAATGGTTACAGGGAACTGATCTACTTGATCGGTGGTTCCCTTGGTTGTCTTGCCCGTTTCCACGTACAGGCTCAGGATTCCAGTGTCGCCCGTCAACGGATCTTTCCCTAGAATCTCGTCTTTCATTTCGCACGATGACAATCCGGCCAACAAAGTTACGGCCAACGCCCATTTATTGATTGCTTTCATCTTTTTGATTACTTATTTAGGATGTTCTGTGATAAATTTGTTTATACCCAGTCGGAGGGAACTTCGATGTCCACTGGATGCTCAATGACGGTCTCATCTATTTCGATGGTGATGGTCAGGTTACCCGAACCGACTACAGGTGTGAGGGTCAACTTCATGGCGTCTGCGGGACTTAACGTGTATGGATATTCAATGGATGTTTCGGCACCGACACCACTCTTTGGTGTCAGTTTGATCGTCATTGCGACAGTTTCGCTCTGTTTTACTTTGAAATAGACGGGGCCTGTTGTCTCTTTTTCCCAAATATAAGTGGAACCGCTTTGTGCGGCTGTTTTGATTCTTACTTCGTAATCAGAGAAGTATTCGTCCATCTTTTCGTCGAATACTATATTTATACGGGCAGAATTGGGCTTGCAGGCTACTTCTACATTCACCGAATCGTTTTTCACGGTGAACGATTTGTATCCTAAAACGCAAAGGTCGTTTGTGTAAACAGCCTTTGTGCTGTCACCGCAAATGGCAGACATGGTGTAAGTGCCGTTTGCCAGTTCTGTGAATTCAGGAATCTCGTTGTATTTCCATTGTTGCACGGGAACGCTTTCTCCGCTTTTTGTGATGGTTACCGTGTAATTTTCTTTTTTACTGTAGTAGGACTCATCCACCGCCTTGGTCTGGAACCCGGTATTCGTGTTCAGTGCCAGTTTTACATATCCTTTTCCTTCAGGAATTTGCTGGAGGTCGTCATCCGAGGTACAGGCCGTCAGCAGCCATCCTCCGAGGATGCATGACAGGAGGCCTCCCAATAATTTTTTCATTGCATTCATGTTTTTATATACTAACTTTGTTTTATGTATCATTGATATTATAAAGGATACGAGTCTGAAATGGAATGTCGCTGCATTCGCTCTCGTAATCTCACAATTTTTCGGGTGCAAAGTAACAGATAATCTGTGAGGCTCACAAGGTCATTTTTAAGGAAGAAAGGTTCTTTTTTTAAGAATTATGGAACAAAAAAAAGGTATAAACGACTTTTAGTGTTGCTTTTTTAAGATTGTACTTGGAAAGTGGCGACTGCCAAGTCCATAGTTACGTCCGTCAAGTTCATAGTTACGCTCGCCAAGTCCATAGTTATGTCCGTTAAGTGGATGTTTGTTTCCGTCATGTTGAACACGGTTTGTGTGTTGCTCGTAATGGCTTGCCGGTAGAGCGTGATATTGGAATTAACCGATGATGCTGAATATGCTTTCAATCCTTCACACGGCATACAATCGGCTTTAGATGTGGAACTTCCGGTGAAACCAGAAATTTCACCCTCGTGAAAGATATCTTCTTTCACGAGGATTTGATTTCACAATAAGATGCTGTTTCTTAGGTTTTTTCGGTGAAACTTCACCGGGAAGATGCTTAGATTTCCGGCATTAGCACGACACCTTGTTTCTTCTTGCCGTCCATTTTGACGGTCATGGGCCGTTCGAAGCGGACGTGACGCAGGAATTCTGTTTCGTGCAGGGCGGGCTGGGCGTTGAGGAAGTCCTGGTTGTAGATTCCGTCGTTCATGTAGGCATTGATGGTGAAATAGCCCACGCCGAACGATGTCAGGTTCTGGAAAAAGTGTGTACCTTGGCTGGGATCTACGCGATAGTTGGTCAGGCCGGCTTCCACGATGACGCGGGCTGCACTGATGTGGGGCCACTTCACGGGGATGCCCAGCCACGTGTCGCTGCTTCCCCAGCGGCCGGGACCTACCAGTACGTAGTTGCGTCCTTCGTCGAGGAACTGCTGGTTGAGTTTCTCGATTTCCCAAGCTATCTTCTGATTGTTCGAGGCACTGTAGTGGTCTGTCTTCACATAGATGATATCATAGAGGTCGTTCATGATGCCATGGCCCAGCGAGTTGTAGGAGCGAAGCAGCAGACGGTCGTCGGGGATAGCGGTGAGGTCTTCGTCGAGCACGGCGTTGTTGTCCACGATGGGACGTATCTGAAGCAGGTAGAAGGTGCCAGTCTTGTCTTTTTCGCGGCTCAGTGTGGCGGCAAACTCGATTTCCACGGGGCGGCGCATCTCTTCCTGCCCATATTTCAGGGCCAGTTGCAGGAGGCGCGGCAGGGGGAAGACGTCGTGCTGCAGGATGTTGGCAAAAGTGATGACCTTGCGTCCGCCCGGATACAGACCGTCGCGGATAATCTGATCGTAGGGGTCGTAGGTCGAGGCGATGTAGTTGAGTGCACCGTCTTTCTCGGCTTCCTTGACGTGAAGCTTCAGCAGGTTGAACCCGTCGTCGATAGAGAAGTCGTGCCCACAGTTGCTCAGGTCGAGGGCATAGAAGCGGGTCTGTGTCTCGCGAAGAGCTATCTCCATTTCGCTGGTCTGCAATACCTTGGTGGGGTGATAAGGCGAGAAACGGAGTGTTAGGCCGCCGTCTACGATATACTTACCCAATCCGAGTGCCAGATTGACGATACCTTCTTCGGCCTTCTCGTCCCCCAGGGGATAGTAGTTGAGCGAACGGGCCACGCCCGACATGCTGGGATAGAAGCGGGGACCGTACTGGTTGCCCACCACTTCCTGTAGGATGACCGCCATCTTCTCCTGGTCGATGACGTTGCTCGTGGCCTGCATGTAGGCTTTGGAGTCTCGGAAGTAGACGGAGGCGTAAACACCCTTGATCGCGTCGCTCAGCATGCGGAGCATCTCGTACTTGTCGTCCAGGTAGGGAATCATGTACGTATTGTAAATGCCGGCAAAGGGCTGGTAGTGCGAGTCTTCGAGCAGCGACGACGAACGGATGGCGATGGGCGACTTCACTACATCGAAGAAGGTGAAGAAGTCCTCGACCAGGCGGTCGGGCAGCTTGGCCTTGAGGAAATAGCGCAGGATGGTGTTGTCGTCCGCATCCGACAGGGCTACCTGATAGAGGTTATTGGTCTCCATGAACTCGTCGAACACGTCGGTACAGAGCACGACGGTCTTGGGAATGGCTACACGGGCGTTGTCGAATTCCTCGAACTCGGGATGGCGCTTTACCAGATTGTCGATGAAAGCCAGGCCGCGGCCCTTGCCTCCCAGCGAGCCTTCACCGATACGGGCAAAGTTGGAGTAGCGGTCGAAGCGGTCGCG
>ULNM01043018.1_pt1 | contig 14575 bp, 9 predicted proteins | sample 1951921 | NCBI WGS metagenome assembly ULNM01 (sample SAMEA4835577, study PRJEB28245) | human gut metagenome | biome: gut microbiome; material: fecal sample | place: Denmark | collected 2008
AATGCTTCACGCAGGACATGACGGAATCAACACCAATGCCATCCGTGCCGTTCTGCAAGCCCGTAATCGCCGCGACGACCATCGCCTTGGCGGTATCCGCGTCTTCGCCGTAAGTTTCCTGATTGCGCCCCCAGCGCGGGTCAGTCGCCAAGTCCGCGTTCGGGGAGAGGCTCATGCGGACACCCAGCGCCTTCATCTCCTGCCGCTGAATGTCTGCCAGCTCCTGCACGAGTTCCGCGTCGCCCGTCGCGCCCAGCGTGATGGCGTCCGGCAGAATCGTCGTGTCGTTAATCCAGCTTGCACCAATGACCGAGTCCATGGAAAATACGACCGGGATACCCAGTTCGCTTTCTTCGCACAGGGACTGGACGTAGTTCATCTTCTCGCCCGCCGACTCCTTGCTTTCCGCGAAGTAAGTGTACGTCAGCGCAAAGCCGATATCCAGATCGCTGAACCAGCTTTCTTTGAGCGTGACCAGCGTCATGTGCGCCATCTGCGCCGCCTTGTTCTTGTCGCTCATGCGGCTCAGCAGGTCTTCCGTGCGCTCTTCAGGCGTCAGACGCCAGTCTTCATACGGGTCAAGCTCGCCGTTTTTGTTCAAGTCCTTGAACTTGTAGCCGTCCTGCTCCAGAATATCCAGTCCGGCAGTTTTCAGTACAATCTGCTTTCCTTCATATTCCTGCACGACCGTCGTCAATTCGACGACATTGCTTTCTTCCTCGTCCTCTTCCGCCAGCACACCGGGCGAAAGCAGCATCATCGCGGAAAGGGAGAGCGCCGCGACGCTTTTGAGCAGTTTTTTCATGAACCTTTCCTCCTTGTTGATTGCGCCGCGCATTACGACGCTGTGACCGCGCCTGACATCTGACCGCTGATGAGGTACTTGCCCATGAAGATGTACAACACCAGCACCGGCAGCGCCAGAATCAGCGAACCAGCCATCTGCACGTTGAATTCCGCCGCCATTGTGCCCGCCAGCTCGTTCAGGGCAATGGTCGCGGGTTTGGAATCATAGCCGCCGAGCACCAGTGCGAACAGCATTTCATTCCAAATGGACGTACACTGGAAGACAAAGACCGTAATCGTCGCGATTTTCGTGTTCGGCAGGACGATTTTGCGGTAAATCTGCCATACGCCGTTGCCGTCGATCATCGCCTGACGAATCAGCGCGTCCGGCACGTCGGCGTAGTACCCGCGCATCATGACCGTACACATCGGCATACCGAAGATGGCGTGAACCAGCACAAGACCCCAGAGGTTATCGTAGAGGTCAAGGGCGTTAATGGTCTGCAAAAGCGGAATCAGAATCGCTTGGAAGGGCAAGTATGTTGCCGCGACCAGCGCGATAAAGAACACGTTGTTGAACCGGAACTTCCACTTGCTCAGTGCGTAGGCACAAATCGAGCCGAGGAATACCGATCCCGCCGCACCGAAGAGCTTCACCAGCAGGCTGGTCATCAGCGGCTGCGCAAGCTCCTCCATCGCACTCTCGTAACCCTCCATTGTCCACTCTGACGGCGGTGTGATGGGCGTGGTCGTCATCACTTCACTGTTGGACTTAAAGGACGTCATCACCGTTCCCCAGAACGGCAGCATGTAAAAGACCAGAAACGCAATCATGATGAGGTAGTACACCACATGCAGCACGGTCATGTGCCACTTGGGTTTTATTTTCGTCGTCTGTGCCGATTGTTCCTGCTTGCTGCGCTCAATACTCAAATTATTTTGCATTTCATGCTCACTTCCTTCTGTTCGTCCAGTAGGTCAGCGGCAGAATCAGCACCAGCACCAGCGCAAGCAGGAAGCAGCTGATTGCCGCGGAATACGCGAAGTTGTTGTTCTGGAACGCTTCATTGTACATCCAAATCGGCAGCGTCCACGCGGCGGAGGTGGTGTAACCCACCAGCGACACGATGAAGTCAAACGAGCGCAAGGCGTACATCGCCAGAATCGTGATGCAGGAACCCATCGCACCCTTAAGCTGCGGAATAATGAGTTTGAAGTAGATGCGCGGCATATACGCGCCGTCCAGCTTCGCGGCGTTGATGACGTTGACCGGCACGTTCTTGATGGCGGCAAGGAAGATGACCGCAACGTAACCGGAGAACTGCCAGACCATCGCAATGATAATGGACAGCATGATGGTGGAGTTGCTCGACGCCCACATCAGGTGCCCCGCTTTCATCGCGGCGGATACATCCACGCCCAGAATCGAGAGGAAGGAATTCAGCACGCCGCCCGTTGGACGATACATGTACGCCCAGACCGTGCCGGTCACGACGAAGGACAGCGCGAACGGCAGCAGAATCAGCGTGCGGAACAGCGCCGTGCCGCGAAGCCCCTGATCCATGATGAGCGCCAGCCCCAGACCCAGCAGGAGGCACAGCGGAATCAGGCAGAACAGCAGCAGCGTATTGCGCAGCGACGGCCAGAAGTCGGGGCTGGAGAACATCTTCGCGTAGTTGCCGAAGCCGCCCCAGCCGTAGCTTGCTTCCAGCTGTCCCGACTCCCAGTCGGACACGGAAACCCACAGGTTCCAGCCCAGCGAGACATACACGAAGTAAATCAGCAGCGCCGCCGGGATGCAGATCCAAATCAGCGGATGCCGCTGGAGAAAGTGGTGTACCGGCCCGACTGTTTTAGGCGCAAAGCGCAGCAGCAGCTGGTACACGAGAATCACCGCGACGATGATGGCGCAGAGAACCCAGAACCTGTCATGGGAAAAGGTCATGAACGCCAGATTCTCAAAAAATTCAGAAAATTGTTCCATGGGCAAATCCCCTTCTGTTGCATTCTGTTCGAGGTTTTGCTATCAGCTTTGAAGAAAGCCCGTACAGGCTTGGGCAATTCCGCTGCGCCTGTACGGGCTGATACATCATTCGCCGTAGCTCAGACCCCAGCCGTAGTCATACAGCGGGTTTTCAAGGTCGAAGGACACATCGCCTTCCTGATTGCGGACAGAATCCATATCCCGCGGGAACTGCAAGGGCGTCTTGCCCGTGGGGTTGTTCAGCCCGAAGAGCGTTTCCGCAATCGCGATGCCGCCCTGCGAGCCCGGATAGTACGCTTCCAGAATCGCGTTCGTATTCTCGTCGCACCACGTCAGGATGTAGGGACGTCCGCCCGTGACAACTGTCACCATCGGCTTGCCGCTGGCTTTCGCCGCTTCGAGGATTTCCTGCTGACTGCCGGTGATTTCCAGCGTGTCGTAGCCCCACGGCGGATCGTGCTGGTAGCTCGGTTCGCCGACGGACACGATGATGATGTCCGCATCCTTCGCCAGCTCCGCAATGCGCTCAACGTTGTCGGATTCATAGATGACCGTCGCGTTTTCGCCTGCGTAAGCAGCAATCGCGTCCGCAATGGTCAAGCCTTCCTGCGCGGAAGACCAGCCGCCGACCAGCGAGTCCATGTCGCCGGCGCGCGGGCCGCAGACCAGAATCGTCTGCTTCTCGTTCTGTTTGAGGGGCAGGATGCCGTCGTTTTTGAGCAGCGTCATCGCCTTGCGCGCCGCCTCAAGGTTCACCGCCTGATGTTCCTCGTTGCCGACGAACTGCACGGCGTACTCCACGTCGCAGTAGGGATTCTCGAACACGCCCAATTCAAACTTCGCCTTGACGATGCGCGTCGCCGCCGCCGTCAGGATGTCTTCGTCAATCTTGCCCGCGTTCGTCAGTTCTTCCATCTGGTCAATCAGGCGGATGGATTCGCCGCCGATGCCGTCCACACGGCTCTCGGTGATGCCAATCAGGATGGCTTCTTCGTCGGACACTTCTTCACCCATCATCGTGCCGCGGCCTTCCTGAATCGCCCAAATCATGCCCCAGTCGGTCTGGATGATGCCCTCAAAGCCCATTTCGTCGCGCAGCAGGTCTTGCAGCGTCGCCTTCGAGCCGATGGCGGAGTTCTCCATGTCCAGCTCCAGCGGGACAGAGTAGTACGGCATGATGGAAGCGATGTTGACTTCCAGCGCCGCATAATACGGCTTCAGGTGAATTTGCAGCGTTTCCGCGCTGGAAATGATGGGCGAGGTGTCCTTGCCCTCCATCTGCGGCCCTGCGCCGGGGAAATGCTTCATGCAGGCCACGATTGCGCCGGTGTTCAGCCCGTCGCGCCCATTCTGGAACGCAACGACCTGCGCCGTGACCATCTTCGTCACAAGGTCAGGGTCTTCGCCGAACGTCTCCATGACGCGCCCCCAGCGGGGTTCGGAGGCAATGTCGGCTTCGGGAGACAGCGTCATGCGAACGCCGATGGCGATATGCTCATCGCGGGCAATTTCCGCCAGACGGGTGACAAGGTCTTCGTCGCGGGTTGCCGCCAGCGCCAGATTATGCCCGGTAACGGTCGCGCCGGAGACGTAAGACAGGCCATGCACGGAGTCCATCGACACCAGCACCGGCACGCCCAGGCGAGACCCCTCAGCATACTCCTGAATCGTGTTCATGGACACCGCAGCCGCTTCCACGCTATTCAGTTCGCGAATCAGCAGCATGCCGATGCCTTCCTTATTGCACCACTTGTTCAGGTAGGATGGAATCTTGCCATCGGCGCGCGGCAGGTACGTCGGGTGCTGCATCTGCGCAATTTTCTCGCGCACCGTCATCTGCCCGACCAAGTCCGCCGTGCGGGTGTCAGCATCCAGTCGCCAGTCCTCGTAGGGGTCAAGCGTGCCGTTGCTGTTCAGGTCGATAAACTGGTAGCCGTCAACTTCGATGATGCTCTTCACATGGGGATTGAGCGTCGGCTGGATGTAGGTTTTTTCCTCCGCCATTGCGGGAGCAGCCCACAGTCCGGCTGTAAGCGTCAGCGCGCCCAGCATCGCCAGCGAGCGCCGCATCCATTTCTTAGTCAACAAGGTTCCATTCTCCTTTCACGCCAGCTTCCTTGAGGATGTTGACGATCTTATTCGCGAAATATTCCGCGTCGTGGTCACTGGACGTAGCGAACTCCTGCACCTGCGTCTGAAGGCTCATAGACGCGCTCCAAGGCAACGCCGTGCCGTGGGTGAAGCTCGGATAGCTGCGGGTCGTGTCGCTGATCAGCTCGTTCTTGAACTTAAGGGTCAGTTCGTTGTAGCAGTCATCCGGGGTATCGGTGTAGGGCGAAATGGATTCCTTCAAAGCGGAGAACCGCTGCTGAACCGGCGTGCTGGACACGTTGTACGCCCAGCGCAGACCCGCCTCAACATCCGCTGAGTCATTGCTGACGACGAAACCGTCGATGTTCATGCCAAACCAGCCGTCCGTGCCGGGAAACGTGAAGATGCCGTAGTCCTTGCCGTATTCCTGACCCATGCTGGTCATCAGCGGCTGCATCCAAGTACCCATAATCTGCATGGCATACGTCCCGGCGACAACCTGACCGCTCGCTTCGTACCAGTCGCGGCTGGAATGGTCGGGCGCGACGTAATCCATCAGCTTGGCGTAGGTCGTCAGCACCTTCGTCACGTCCTCGACGTTATAGATGCCGTTGATGAAGTCCTGATAGATTTTAGGGTCAGTGCCCATCATGATGTCCTCGAACACCTGACACGCCGGCCAGCCCTTGCGGTCGCCGAGGTCGATCGGGTACTCGCCGTCGGGCATTTTCGCCGCCAGCTGGTCACAGATGTCCCAGAACTCGTCCCATGTGATGTTCTCGTGATCCGGAATCGCAATCCCGTACTTCTCGAACACATGGATGTTGTAGAAGATGACATTCGTCTTGTGGATGCCGATCGGCACGACGTAGTTCTTGCCGTCAGGCGCGGTCAGCAAGTCCTTGATGCCCGGCAGGATGCGCTCGTTGAGCTTCGCGTAGTCCCACAGCTTGGACAAATCCAGCAGCATGTTCGCATCGAGGTACGGCTGAATTTCCTGACCGGGATGCGCCTGGAATGTTTCAGGACTCTTGCCCGCCTGCTGAAGCACCTTGACCTTCATAACCATGGCGCCGCCAGCGCCGCCCGGAATGGCGTTCGACTTCGTTTTCACCTTGCCGTACGCGCCTTTGAATTCGTCGATGACGGATTCAATCGCATCCTTCTCGCCGCCCGCCGTCCACCAGTGGTAGACGTTGACCGTGCCTTTTGCAGAGGTATCCTCCAGCACGGCGGCGAAATCAATGTCATCGGCGCTGCGCTTCTCGCGCTTGGCGGCAAAAGCACTGGTCGTCAGCGATGTAATCGCCAGCACACCCGTCAGCAGCAGCGCACCGAATTTTTTCAGCTTCATTGCTTGTTCCTCCTCTGAGAATACAGGGAATCTGTTACTCTTCCACGAACGTCATCGTCGCCCACAGGCTGGGGTTCTCGTCCACGTTGTGCATCGTGGGCTTGCGGTCGCGGCCATCCAGCTGCGCGGAGTACTGCATCCGCAGGCTGTGAATGCCGGGGCACGGCAGGTCAACGTCAAGGATGGAGAAGTCAAAGCCAACGGTCGTGCCCGCAGCGGGAACCAGCTGCGCGATCTTATCATTGGAGAGGTTGTGCAGCGGGATCTTGCTTTCGAGGATGTAGCCGCCCATTTCCTTGTCGCGGACGGTCACGGCTTCGTAGTCGTCGAACACCAGCTCGTCGCCGTATTCGCCCTGCGTCTCCCAGCCGAGATTGTCAGCGATCATGTCGCGGTCAATATAGTTGAAGAAGTCATATTCGTCCGTGGACTGCACGATGCGCCAGTCGGTCGCTTCGTACGCTGTACGGTTCGGGTCGGCGTTGGGGTTGGTGCTGAAGAAGAGGATGATGGCATCCAGTTCATCCAGCGGGAAACCTTCGCGGTAGACAAACGGCGTGTCATCCCACACCTTCGCGGCGATGTAGAGGTTCTCTTCATCCCACATGGCGTAGATTTCCATCGAGCAGTCCGCTTCGCCGTCCCAGTGCTCAATCTGATCGACAATCTGCTTCTCGCTGTCAATGCGCAGGCAGCGGCTCGTGTCCCACTCGCTCAGGTCGCCGTCAATGACGACGTTCTTAGCGTGCGGGGCTTCCAGATTTGCGTCGGAATACGCCAGTGCAGCGGGGGCCGCAGCAAACATAGCCAGTGCCAGCACGGATGCGGCTGCCTTGCGAAGCCATCCAAAGTGTTTCATGTCTCGTTCCTCCCTTTCAACATCGGAAACAAACTCAATTCGCACCATAGCGGTGCTTTCGTGATTCAGTATAATCCCAGCGCCTGTTTTGAACAAGGGAAAATCCAGCACTGCTATTGGGAAAATACAAAACACAACCAAACTTCTTTATGCGCTATTCGCTTTTTGTGCGTTTCAGTCAACACGGGGTACTTTTCTTTTGCATTTTCTCTGTGCATGTGCTATACTGCTTCCATCAGCACAATGCAAAATAGAAAGGACGGCATGTATGCGAAAACTGACGTGTATGCGAATGAGCGCGAAAATGACCATCCTGTTTTCTGTGATTGCCGCCTGCATGATTGCCGTCAACTCTGTTCTGGCGACGCTCTCCGAGATACAGAACATCCTGCTGTACGAGGAAGACAACCTGAACGCGATGGCGAGCAAAATTGTCGCGGCGTTCGAGCAGAACATCACCGTCATGGGCTATGCACTGGATGGCTTGAAACAGGATAATGACTTCATGGCTGCGCTCAATACCATCTACACATTAGGCGAAGACATGGAGACGACGTCCGAATACCATCAGGCGCAGAACACGCTTTCCGCCGCGCTTTTCCACGAGCCGCTGAACGACTACTTCTACCGTATCAACGTGCTGACAATGGACGGTTTCTACCTGTCCAGCCGCTACGAAACGATTGGTCTGCTGGAAAACTACTCGGATGAGCTGCGCACCGTCATGCTCCGCCTGCCCTACCTGAACGAGCGCAACCGGGGGCTGAGCCAAAAGACGCTTGTCCGCCCGCACATTGACCCGTGGTTCGTCGCGCGCCCGATTTCTATCTATACGCTGATGTCCCCTGCCGTTTATCACGGCAAACAGATCGGCTTTGTGGAGGTCAATGCGCTTTCAACCGACCTGTTCGACATTTTCTCCTCCAACGACATGGCAGGATTCCGCGCCACCGCCTACGACGCGGACGGCCGCCTGTTCCACCGCAGTTTCGATGACACCATCGACTACTCCGCCGCCGAATACGGCAGCATGACCGAATGCAGCGACAAAAACGGCGACACCTACTACGTCGTCAAGGAGCATTGCAGCTGGCTGGGCTTCGACATTTATGCCGCCCAGCGTACCGCGGTTTTCGAGTCGTCCATCCACTCCGTCATCCTCCACCATGTGCTGGTCAGTCTGCTGGTGCTGTTCATCGCTGAAGTGTTCATCATCCTCTCGTCGCATCAGCTCAGCCGCTCGATTCTGCGCCTGACGCGCAAGGTTTCCCAGCTATCCGACCCGGCGGCAATAGCCGAGCGTCCCCTGCTGCCCGAAGAAATGCCGAAGGTCACGAACCCGCGTGACGTGGAGATGCGCGAACTGGAGGACGTGTTTGACAAGCAGGTAATGGAGCTGAAAACTGCCATGCGCAACGACGCAGAACTGCGCGAGAGCAATCTCCGTTCACGGCTGAACGCGCTGCAGGCGCAGATTAACCCCCACTTCATTTACAACACGCTCAACATCATCTCCGCAAAGTCGATGGAAGCCGGGAACGAGGAGGTCATCGACATCTGCGGCAAATTCGCCCAGATGCTGCGCTACTCCACCGACCTGCGCAGCAAAACCGCGACGCTCCAGGAGGAAATCGCCCACGTTCGCAATTATCTGGCACTCGCGAAAGCTCGTTTGGAGGATCGGCTGGAATACACCATCGACATACCGGACGCTTTCTCGCATCTGACACTGCCGAAGCTCTCCCTCCAGCCCATCGCGGAAAACGCCATTTCCCACGGTTATCAGGGGTCAAGCGGCACAATTCACATCACCATTTCCGGCACGGTCGATGAGGACGGCTGCCTGCATCTGCTGATTTGCGACGACGGCTGCGGCTTCGGGGAGGAAATCCTGTCGCACCTGCGGGAAGAATTCAGCCACATTGAAGCGGGTGAACTGACCGAGCCGGAAAACACGTCCGCCCATATCGGACTTGTCAACACCTATCGCCGCCTGTTCTATTTCAGCCGCGGCGCGATTCGGATGCGCGTCCGCAATGACGGCGGCGCAGTAGTCGAACTGATTGAAACGCGCACCAGTGAGGAGGAAGACGATGTACACCATTCTGATCGTAGATGATGAACGTCCCGCGCAGACGTTCCTCAAAGCCATCTGCCAGAAATACTGCCCTGCGTTTGACACCATTCTGCTCTCCGGCAGCGCCGACGATGCCCTCCGGCTGATGGCGCAACAGCACGTCCATGTGCTGGTAACGGACATCAGTATGCCGGGCATCAACGGCATTGAATTGGCGCAGCGCGTCCGGCAGCTGTATCCGCGGACACATACAGTGATTGTCTCCGGCTACGCGGAATTTGAGTTCGCGCGCGGAGCAATTCAGGCGGGCGTGGATGATTATCTGCTCAAGCCCGTGGAAATCCAAAGCTTCCGGCAAATTCTCGACCGAATCCGCGAAACGCTCGATGCAGAAGCAAACAACCTGATGGAGGAAACGCTGACTCGCCTGCTCTGCGGTGAAGCAGTCGATGAGCCGCTGCTCTGCTCTCTGTTTTCCAGCCGTATGATGCGCTTTGCGCTTGTCCGACAGGGCAATTTGTTCACCGTACGCTTCGCAAAATTCCGCACCGCGCAGCTTCGTCAGGTGCATCAGGCGGGCTGGATTGCGTTTTATGGGCGCGATGAACAGGAAACCATTCTTCTGCGCAGCAGTGCCGACCGGCAGAAGCGTTTTCCCGACGAGCTGTCCGACCTGCTTAAAGCCGATTTCCCGGATTTGCCCTGTACGGCGATTTACGCGCCGGAAGATGCCGACATTCTCACCTTGCCGCAGTTTTTGAGCCGCGCTGCAGGGCGCATGGTGAATACCGTCGTCATCAGCAAGGGGCAGCTTGTCCCGCTGAACGCACTGCAAAGCGCCTTGCAGCCTTCCGTCCTGTCCGCTGCGACAAAAAAGCGCCTTGCGTCATTCGTCGAAACGGGCAATACACGGATGCTGAAAGAGCTGTTTGTGTCCCTTGCAATCGAGTGGAATCAGAATGCCCTGCCGCAGATTCAGGCGGAAGACCTGTGCTATCAGCTGATTCTGTACACGGCGGACTTGGGCGTTCCCGGCCCCAAAAGGAAGCGCGAGCAGATTCTGCGCGAGGCAAACGAGCTATACGGCAGTGCCTCCTCCTACGGCGACCTGCTGGCGAGCCTGTACTCCCTGATTTTTGAGGAAGGGTTCATCCGTGACAAGAACGTCAGCGCGAACGAGCTGTGCGAATACACGCTGAACTACATTCGCGAGAACTACGCCCAGCCGCTGAGCATCCCGCGTATCTGCACCGATGTTGGCATCAGCCAGACGTACCTGTCGCGCCTGCTGCGCAAGTATGCCGGAACGACGTTCAACACCTTCCTGACGCAGTGCCGCATGGACGCTGCGAAACAGATGCTGCGCGAACATCCGGATATTCTGCTGCATGAAGTGGCGGCGTGCGTCGGGTATGACGACCAATCGTATTTCAGCAAGATTTTCCGCAATGAAACAGGCATGACGCCATCGCAGTATGCTGCGACGTTTGCGGCAGATGCGCCGAATCAGCCACCGAAAGCGTGATTTTTCCTTTTTGCCGCCAATCAACTGGCGGCTTTTTTGCTTCTCATCCGTTTTTCATTGCGGAAAAAAGCGTCACTTTTGCCCGTTCCCCTTGCAAATCAAGCAAAAATCGGCTATGATAAGATTGTGGTATTTTGAGCCTGTGATAAGGCTTTTGACGGAGGGATTTCAGCGTGTCCGATAGATTATCGAAGATTCGCAATTTCTGCATTATCGCCCATATTGACCATGGCAAGTCCACGCTGGCTGACCGCATTCTGGAAACGACGGGCGTTTTCCAGAAGCGCGAGATGGTGGAGCAGATTCTGGACAGCATGGAGCTGGAACGCGAGCGCGGCATCACCATCAAGTCCAAGGCGGTGCATATGCACTATACCGCCAAGGACGGCAAAACCTACACGCTCAACCTGATTGACACGCCCGGTCATGTGGACTTCACCTACGAAGTCAGCCGTGCGCTGGCGGCGTGCGAAGGCGCGCTGCTGGTGGTGGACGCGACGCAGGGCATTGAGGCGCAGACGCTGGCGAACTGCTATATGGCGCTCGACCATGACCTCGAAATCATCCCGGTCATCAACAAGATTGACCTGCCCAGCGCACAGCCGGAAGAAGTCCGGCAGGAAATTGAAGACGTTATCGGGCTGGATGCGTCCTACGCGCCGTGCGTGAGCGCGAAAACTGGCCTGAACATCGATCAAGTGCTGGAAGCAGTTGTGAATTACGTTCCCGCGCCGCAGGGCGACGAGAACGCACCGCTGCAGGCACTGATTTTCGATGCGTTCTACGACAACTACCGCGGGGCCATCTGCTTCATCCGCGTCAAGCAGGGCACAATCCGCACGGGAATGCGGATGCGCATGATGGCGACGGGCGGCGAATTCGACATTGTGGAAGTCGGCACGTTCGCGCCGAGCTATCAGCCGTGCGACGAATTGAAAGCGGGCGACGTGGGCTATGTCGCAGCCTCCATCAAGGATGTGCGTGAAACCCGCGTCGGCGACACAATTACCGACGCCATGAATCCGGCGGATTGCCCCCTGCCCGGCTATCGGCAGGTGACGCCGATGGTCTACTGCGGCGTGTATCCTGCGGACGGTGCGGACTATCCGGCGCTCAAAGATGCGCTGGAGAAGCTGCGCATGAACGACGCTTCCCTTTCTTTTGACCCGGAAACGTCCGTCGCACTGGGCTACGGCTTCCGCTGCGGCTTCTTGGGGCTGCTGCACATGGACATCATCACCGAGCGGCTGGAGCGCGAATGGGATTTGAACCTCGTCACCACCGCGCCGAGCGTCATCTACCGTATCACGAAAACCGATGGCACGGTGCTGATGTGCGACAACCCGATGGCACTGCCGCCCATTGGCGAAATTGCCATGATGGAAGAGCCGTTCGTCCACGCGGAAATCTTCACGCCGCAGGACAGCGTCGGCACGATTATGGACTTGTGCCAAGACCGGCGCGGCATCTTCCTTGACATGCAGTACGAGGGTACTCGCGTCAAGCTGAATTACGACATTCCGCTCAACGAAATCATCTTCGACTTTTTTGACCAGATTAAGAGCCGCAGCCGCGGATACGCCTCGTTCGACTACGAATTCAAGGACTACCGCGAGAGCCAATTGGTCAAGCTGGATATTCTGCTCAACGGCGAAATCTGCGACGCGTTCTCCATCATCGTCCACCGCGACAAGGCGTACGGGCGCGGGCGCTCCATCTGCGAGAAGCTCAAAGACGTCATCCCGCGGCAGATGTTCGAGATTCCGATTCAGGCGGCCATCGGCGGCAAGGTCATCGCGCGTGAAACCGTCAAGGCGATGCGCAAGGACGTGCTGGCAAAGTGCTACGGCGGCGACATCAGCCGAAAGAAAAAGCTGCTGGAAAAGCAGAAAGAGGGCAAGAAGCGAATGCGGCAGTTCGGCACGGTGCAAGTGCCCAGCGAGGCATTCCTTGCCGTGCTGAAGATGGACAGCAACTGACGCTGCCAGGAGGAAAAAACATGCTGTACCGCAAGGCTCAGGTCAGCGACCGCTGGCTTCGGGCGCCGCTCCAAGCGCCCACTGCGCTGCATCAGCCGCTTTCCTACATTTCCCGCAGCCATATTGCCGACGTCTTTGCGTCGCAGGAGAACGGGCGAAAGGACATTTCCGTCTGCTTCACGGGGCATCGGGCGATTCCGCCGCAGGAGCTTCCTGCGCTGACAGAGCGGCTTGACCGGGTGCTGGAAGCACTGTATCAGCACGGGTTTCGGGATTTTATCTGCGGCGGCGCGCTGGGATTTGACACGCTGGCAGCACAGCGCATTCTGTTGATGCGAACGCACCATGCGGATGTTCGGCTTCGGCTGGCGATTCCGTGCAGCACGCAGTCCGCGCGATGGAAAGCGTCGGATTGCCTGATTTACGAGCAGCTGCTGTATGCCGCCGACGAGACAGTTGTCCTCTCCAGCCACTACTATGAGGGCTGCATGTACATGCGGAATCGGTACATGGTGGACAACAGTGCATTTTGCGTCTGCTACCTGAATCGGCAGAAGGGCGGCACGATGTACACCGCGCTCTACGCCATGCAGGAGGGGCTTCCGCTGCTGAATTTGGCAATCGCCAGCGACTGTGAGCGCCTGATTCAGAAAACAAAGGTATGAAAAAAGCAGGGGAATGCTTGTTTCCCCTGCTTTTTATCACTGTTTTGATGCCTCTGCCGTTTTTTCGGCTTCCTCCATCGCTTTGAGCTTGAGCAGGCGCTCGTCATGCTCTTCTTCCACCTTGATTTCCCAGTGCAGCAGCAGCGTCAGCACACCGCGCAGCGCAATGACCGCACCCAGAATCAGCAGTTCCGTCCATTCGCGGACGATGACCGTGCGCAGCACTTCGCCGCCGAGCTTGAATTCCAACGCAAGTGCAATGCCCTGCGCCAATTCAAGCCGGAGATGCTCATCGTGCTTGAAGTAACTGACGACTCCCTTCATCGCCGTGATAATCAGAATAGCGATGCCCGCCAGCTCCGCCAGCACAATGCCCAATTCTGCTGAATAATGTACCAGTTTTTCCAGAAAACTGATGATGGTATCCATTTTCGTACACCTCCTTTGCCACTTTTTCTATTGTAGCGGATTTTTCCGCGTTTGAACAGTCCTTTACAGGTGATTTGAATGGAAATTTACTTGCACGTTCCCTATTGTCGCCAAAAATGCCGCTACTGCGACTTCGCTTCCTTCCCCCATGCGGAATCTACACAGCGTGCCTATGTGGATGTGGTGCTGACCGAAGCCGCATCGCAGGCAGCGAAAATCCCGCATGGCGCGATGGAAACCGCGTATTTAGGCGGAGGCACGCCGTCGATTCTGCCGCCGGAACTGCTGACACGGCTATTGGAAGGCGTTACAGCGCATTTTCCCCTTGCGCCTGGTGCGGAATTTACGTCCGAGGCGAACCCCGGCACGCTGACCCATGCGTGGCTTGATGCGGCGCTGAACTGCGGTATCAATCGCCTGTCAATGGGGATGCAGGCGGTCCAGCCTGCACTGCTGAAGATGCTGGGGCGCATCCACGACTTTACACAGGTGCAGCAGAGCGTCGAGCTTGCGCGGCACGCTGGATTCCAGCACATCAGCCTTGACCTCATGTTTGGGCTGCCCGGTCAGACAGTCAGCATGTGGCGTGAGACGCTGGAGAAGGCGCTGTCGCTGAATCCGGAGCATTTGTCCTGCTACGGGTTGATTCCCGAAGAAGGTACGCCGCTGTACCGCGACTTGCAGACCGGGCAGTTGACCCTGCCGGACGAGGACGACGAGCGCCGCATGTACGACCTGACGCTGGATCTGCTGGCGCAATCAGGCTTTCGGCAGTACGAAATCAGCAATTTCGCGCGCCCCGGCTGCGAATGCCGCCACAACATCG
>ULNM01041709.1_pt1 | contig 14500 bp, 8 predicted proteins | sample 1951921 | NCBI WGS metagenome assembly ULNM01 (sample SAMEA4835577, study PRJEB28245) | human gut metagenome | biome: gut microbiome; material: fecal sample | place: Denmark | collected 2008
CAGTTTGATTTTATGCGCTTCGTTTGCCATAATTCTCACCCCTTTCGTTTTTAATATTATAGCATATTTTTCCGATTTTTTCAATCTGTTTTGCGTGGTAAAAGAAAAGTCGGAACAGGTTATCCTATCCCGACTTGTCATTTCTCAAATCATTTTTACATTAAACTTATAAGAATATTACTCGACACCGAGTGCTTTATATACGGCATCTTCTGCCGAAGTATAAGGAATCAACTGAAACGCACTCATCAAGTCTGCCGGAACGGTGGAAAAATCTACAAACGACGTGCTTGGTAACAAAACCTTTTTCGCGCCCGAATCAAGACAAACCTGTAAAACATTTGCAAGCTCATCGGCTTTAATAAGCGTTCCGCTAATCGAAATATCTCCGATTATTACAAGATTTGCAAGCGTGGATCTTCCAAGAGCAATAGAACACAACGAAATCAACGTAGGCAAAGCAAGTTTGCCTGTAATTCCTATGCCTTGAAGGTCTTGATAGTTGATAATATAGTCTTTCGTAGTTGTGCTGATTGAGCCGCTGATTCTGTTACTGTTTGCTTTTAAGAAATTAAATGCGGTATTTGTTGCTTCTTTCGCATCTCTGTCTGCGCCGAGTCCCGTCCTTTCAAACTTCCCGTTACCGGGTAGCATTTGACTTTCAAGTCTGAAAAGTCCTATCATTCCCGATTTTCCGCGCGAAACGGTATATACTTGTCCCGGATTGCATATTCCGTCGGGAATCAGTTTTCCTCCGCCCTGTTCGGGAACAGCGACGTACTTTTCTTCAAAGGTTTCATTGTCTATATAAGAGAAATTAACGTCGTAGAATTCCATTCCGCCGAGTTTTTTGAGTTGTTCTTTTACTCTGCGACGCATTTCAAGGGAAATCTTAACGATTTCTTCCAAATCGTCCTTTGAAAACTCTCCGTCGGGATACAACAGCTTCAAATACCCGTCTATCATCTTGCGAACGGCAATGGTATCGCGCTGATTCAGATTCTTTCCAAGACGGAAATATCTGTCCAACGCGTCGCCATATTGTTCTTTTCTCAATTCTCTGATAAACTCGGCAAGGTAATCGGTTATAAAACCGCAATCGTTCGTAAAGTGTTCGGGACGGAATTTCGGAACTTCCCAACCGGGAAGATAACAATGCATACGGTCTAAAAACGCGGTATCCGTTCCCATTTCGGGCGGAAAAGGATCAAACAGGCTTGACGTTTTCAACAACACGTCAACGCTCTGATTGATATTGCCGACAAACACCATAGACGCCGAAGCCGCTTTTTCTTCTTTGCCACGGGCAAACGATCCCGATGCCATATAGTCTTTCATTATTTGTATGCCGTCTTTATCCTTGAATCTGATACCCGCAACTTCATCGAACGCAACGCAGTCCCACAATCCGACAAGCCCGACGGACTTCCTGCTCATATTGTAAAACAAGTTCGCAACCGTTGTCTGCCCGCCTGAAACAAGAATACTGTTAGGCGATATTTCCTTGTATAAATGCGACTTACCCGTGCTTCTCGGTCCGAGTTCGCATAAATTGAAATTGTTTTCGACAAGGGGCAACATTCTTGTAATCAAGAGCCACTTTTCCCTGTAAGAAAGAGTATCCGGCTCCATTCCGATAGAACGCAACAAAACGTCTATCCACTCGGCTTTTGTGAAATTCTTTCTGCCGCGCTTCAACTCGTCCAAGTCAACGTGCGGCATCTGAATCGGCGTAAGTTTTCTGATGTGTATAGGACAATCGTTCTTCTCTTCTTCTATGTATTCGTATTCGAGTTGAACGATACACCAAATACCTCCGCAAAGCAATCTGTCGTGCTTTTCAGGGTATTCGTCCGCAATAGGAATACCGCGCAGTCCTAAATTAGAAAATGTCGCATAGAAACGGTCATCTCTGATATTGAGTTCGACCGTAATCATATCTATTACCGTGTGGCTTCCGTTTTTACGCAGAACTGACAGAATTTTTTGCGCTTCGTCCGGGCGAACGAAATTATCCGCCAAAATACGTTTAACCTTTTGAACGCCCTCTTCGATAATTGCAGGATCGTCAGAACTGCAATATTGTCCGAGCAAAAACTCCAACACATAAACGGGAACGTTTGCGCCTTCTTTTATTTGTTTCGTAAGGTCTTTGCGGACAATCTTCCCGTCAAAGGTTTCCCGAAGTTTTTCCTTTATTTCTTCCCGATTGCTTTTCATTGCTTCTTCCATCACCATACCCTCCGTCAGTTCTCGTCACCGAAAAAACTGAATTCACCGACAGAAAAGGCTATGTCGATTTGAAATTCTTCTTTCTGTGGCGTTTGTAATCCTGCTTCGTCTTTCATCACAAGATAATACTTCGCTCGATTATTATAGTTGATAGGTTTCAGATTGAACGTACATCTGAACATTCTGTCCTGCTCGTTTTCGCTTGTTTTATTTGCAATAATCTTTGCTACGTCGCTTACCTGCGTTCCGTTTTCATCGGTAAAGAACAGTACATACGTTTCGGGAACTTTGATACCGCCCACCACTTCTTTCTGATAGAAATTGAGTGAGAATATCATATTGCAAATCTTCCTGCTTGCCGAAAGCAACCCTATTTCTACGGGTTTCGTATCGAATTTATCACGGTTCTTCTGATACTCCGCGTTTGTGCTTCTGACAAACCGATAGTCGATGATAGGAACGACCAACTCTTGCAAACTGATTCCGCCGTGGACAAAGTTCAAACCGCCGCCGTTCCTCTTTATGCGGATATTTTCTCTCGGTGCAAAGCCGTCGTATTGCGTTCCGTCCAAAAACTTCACGGGCATCAGGTATTCAGGCGTTGCACCCTTTTCCATAATGGCATAGCGACGAGCATATTCTACTTCTTTACCGCCGAAGTCCGAACGGTCAATCTTATCGCTTTCAAGAAGCGGTTTTGCCGTATACAAGAAGCCGTGATCCGCCGTAATCAGAACTCGTGTGCCGCGGAACTCATTGCATATTATCCTCACCATATTCTTTATCTCGGAAATGGCTTCGTCGCACGCCGTAAATACAAGTTTTTCGGAAGTATGCGCCGTTTCGTCTATCTTATCGTGATAGATATAAACCACGTCCATACCCTTAATAAGCTCTTGCCTGTCGGCACGCTTCATCTCGATAATATCCCTGTATTTTACCGCAACGCTGTTTCTGTTTGCTTCTTTTAATATCTTATCCCGATAAATACTATCGGTCGGTTCGCCGTCGGCAAGTACCGAAACACTACCGTTCTTCTCCACTACCGATAGTTTTTTATGCGGAAGCAATGCTGCCATTCCGAATTTTGTAATGCTCGGAAATACCGCCTGACAAGACGAAACGTCAACTTTACTTTGCGTTTCTATCTTTAATTGCTCCGCAAGGCTTACACCTACCGCATAACGCATTGCGTCGGATATGATTACAAAAATTCGGCTATCCGCGCGACTGATTTTATTAGTGTAGAAATCTTCCTGCCGCATTACGCCTTGAATCTGCCCGTAATCACGCAGTTCCTCGGCGCACATATCCGACCAATTATTGCCGAGTTCACCCAAGAACCAAACGGAATACAAGCCTTCGATTTTGTCCGCGACAGACTTTATCATATCGTCAAGGACGGGGTTGGATTCCTTTAAGCAATTCGTAAAGAACAGGTTGAATTGCCGATAATACGAATCCATTTTATAATACTCTGACGTATAGAGATTCCATATTTCTTTTGCCGAAACAGCGTGAAAACCCGTTGAGTGCTTGATATAGAAATCCTGCATTTCGGCAACCTGATAGATTGCTTCATAATAGTTTTCTACAAAATGATACCAAACGGTTGTTCTGCGTGTTTCTACAACTCTTCTTATTATGTCCGTGCGAATGAAATCGTCCTTTATTTCGGTCATCAATTTGAAGAGAATACACTCGTCTATGCACGGGAATATCTCCGTACCGAACAATTCTTCGATAGAAAGTTGACTTAATCGACGATAGAGTTGATGTTTTTCTTCTATCTGTTCCGCCACCTGCTTCAAGCCGTCGTTATAAACGCTATGTATCCACTCCGACACGAAATCGTAGCAGTATGCCTGATGTGGTACAGATACAAACGCGCCGAGTGCCGCAAACTTTTCTTCTCGTATCGTCCTCGATAATGCGGTAAGCATTATGTGCGAAGCAAGATCGGATAGCTTCGGCTCGTCGCTCGTATACCCTGTTGCTTGCCCGACTAAAAGCCAAAACGCTTTTGCCGCATTAAAGCTCGTTATACTACGGTAAATTTCGTTGCTTTCATTATCAAGTCCTGCGGAAAGCACCGCTCGAACAATCGCATTCGGCGTGGTATCTTTTGCGCCGCAAATAACCGATAAAACAGCCAAATGCAACTGTGGCGCAGTCGTAATATTTTTGCCGATACTCGCAACTTTCGCACGGCGTTCTTTGCTATTAAAGAACTTATGATAGCCGCGCACCGAACTTCTGATAATCGGTGAAACGGGAAGCCCCATTTCGTCCATCCAAATAGAATTAAGATCGGCATAAAACTCTTCGCTGTAAAGTTCTATGTTCAAAAGCCAATCGTTTTCAAGATTATCCGTATAGGAAAACGGATTATATACGAGAAAATTGCTGACGGTATCATCAACGGTCAACAGCTTCTTTATTTCAAAGTTATTTTTGCCTGTAAGAACAATCAACTTTGCATTGGTCAGAGTGATTTCGTCGAGTTTATCTTCAAACTCTCTGTCCTCGTCTTTCCAAAAGATGATTCTGCGTTTATAAAATTCAGGCAATGGCGCGGCGAATCTTCGATTCAAGTCAGCCAAAACTTTCTCTGTATCCATACGTCCTCCTAAGTTACTTTATCGGTGCTAATACGTCCTTAAATATCTCGTAGTTATGCTTTACACCGTCGTCAAGGTCAATAGAAATCATCATATCGGCAAGGTGATGTTCTTTTTCTTCAAACTTGCCTATTTCTTCCGCTTGCGCCGTAAGAGTCTGCAACTTTTTAGAAAGCGTTACCCTGTCCGATCCGCTCGCATTCAGAAGTCTTTGATTGCAGTCGTCTATTGCCGTGCGATAACGCGCTTGTTGTTCGTGAACATAGTCCGTTCTCATTCTTGCAAGCGTGTCCGGCTGATAACGGTGCATATAGATAAGTGCCTTAAACCCATTCTTTTTGCCGCTATCGAATAACCAATAGATAGGACGTTTCTGATATACTTTGAGATGATCCGCATAAAAACCGTTTAAGAAATACTCTCGGATAACGTCGCGCGGAAGTCCTTTCCCGCCGAGCGCGCCTGCAATAAATCTCAAATTCTCTTCGAGCGTATCTGCACCGTAAACCACTTCGACAAACTTAACGAACTTGCCTACAATATCGTCCGCAAAGTATTCGTCATCGCATATAGGGATAATGTTGTCGGCATCGGGAATATATGTGGAATACTTACTGCTATCCCATTCTCCGCCCGCATAAACAAGCCCTTCTACGTCAAGGCTGTACCTACCGAACATACAACCGACGGCATAAGAAATCAGCGACTTAATTTCTCTCGTTAAGTCTGCCTTTCTTACCGTAACGTCTTTATCTTCGACTTCTGGGGTAAGCTCGTCCTGCAACCCGTAAATATCAATAAAGATACGGTTGAGTTCTTCTTCGTTCGCTTTGAGCGTATTAAATCTCTCTTTGCACTCCGCTTCCCATTCTTTATATTTATCTGCAATCAATCTGCCCATTTACTTTACTCCCGTATTGATTATTGTATTAAAAAGAGCTATTCCTTTTTCATCGTTTAATTTGTCTACTTGCAAGATTTCATATTGATCCATAAAGCCATATCGTTTTAACTCTTGCACCATTTTTAATGCGTCTGCATTCGGCGTTACCCACATTCTTTGTCCGTATAATAGATTTGCTTTAATACAGGAATCTTGCCTATTTTGTAGTCCCTCATAGGAATTTAAGCCGTTCTCTATTATAACGCAATACTTTTTCCGTTCTTCTTCCGGCAAGCGTTTCAAATCATCGGTATCATATAATGGCTTAAATGTTAAAGTGTCATTCCCCTCCGGAATACTCTGACCGTACCCTATGTATTTTTTGCGTTTTATTTCTTCCTCTTTATCTGCGGTTAGCCCGTTTATCAAACGAAACAATTCTCTGTCGTGCGGCACAAAGTCAAGAGTAAGTTCTTTTGGTAAATAAGTCGCGCATTTATCCCGAACGTAAAGCAGCTGACTTTTTAATCGTTCAGTCAATTCCGACAAACTTTGAAATGGAACAGGCTCGTAACCGTCGTCCTTATGAGCATATTTTTTATCTCGCTCATAATAAATCCGATCTATTACTTCATCTTCGGCACATAGCTTCTTTTTTTGTTTCGGAAAAGATTTGTCGAGAACCGCACAACAATTAACATAGAAATTTTGCAGGATAGAATATTCCCTATCTCGTAAATTGATATTAGCAATAATCGGAACGTTTTCGGCTATATACCACATACTGTCAACGTTCTTTTTTGCGTCTATTATTAACTTCGCAAGTTCCCATTCTTTTGCCATAATAGCCCCTTTATATCAGCGGGTGTTTTTTGAAATCCCACGATGTTTCAAACGAATCCCAATCAGCTTTTGCCAACTTTATATTAGTTGCGGATAAGGCATCAACTGAATCTTTATTCTTTGTAATTATTGGCAAACTTTTAATATTTCCTGCTTGATAATTCAGTGTCGGATTTAATATTTGCAAAATATAATTGCAAACAGCAGATGAAAGGAATGCTAAAATGTAGTTATAACTTCCTTCTTCCACGAACAGTGTAGATCCCGCCACATCAAACAATGAACCTGAGGGGCGGCTTCTAACTCCAAATTTATACGAACTAATAAATGTCCAAGTGATACCCTTTTTGAAATAGTAATCATATCCTCCATTTTCGCGGTGACCTGACATAGTGTTCATTTTATCTCTGCCTGCCTTATCAAACCACAAAACTTCTTGAATATTACCATACCAAAGTCTATAGTCCCCTCCTTTATTATACGGAAACCACTTCCCCTTGCTTTTATCCAATTCTGAAATATCTGTCAGGCTAATATCCATTAAGGAAAAAATAACTTCCCACCAATTTCTTACAAATATTTCATTTTTACCCGTTCCCATTCCAATTTTTATATTTGCAATACTTTCCAATAGCGGATAATTGTATATATCAAAAAAATTAGGACTTACCCAATAAGCTATTGGACTACCCGGAATTCTCGAAAAATTTCTTTCAGCGGATTCAAAGAAATAGTTGCATTTATTATTTTGTAAAGACTCTAATACTTTATTTTTTTGGACTTCCATATCTCCCTTAAAATTTTCTAAGCGAATATAAAGTCCATTTTCCTCGCGTTTTTCACTACACAACACAAAAGCACAAACATCAACTGTTGCCTCTTTGAAAAACGCTCCCTTTGCCATTTGGACAAGTGTTGTTATTTGTTTATTAGATAAGATAAACTCACGAAGTTTTTCATACGTTTTGATAAACATCCAAACATTCGGTGTCATATACGCAGAAAAGCCGTTCTTTTTACAGAAAAGCAGGTTACGATAAATAAACACGCTGAACAAATCACCGCCATAAGCCTTAAATTTGTTATCTACAAAGCCTTTTAATTTACCGTCATACTTATTCAAATATGGTGGATTTGTTGCGACAACGGCATACTTGTTTGCCATAATCTCAGCCACTTGCACCATAGGTAGAAACTTATTCAACGCTTCATCCTTGAAAAGGCTTACGTCATCTATAATTTCGTCAAAGCGACGTTTCAACACCGCGAAATCAACTCTCGGCATTTGAAGAATCGAACCATATTCTTTTGCGTCATAGAACGCGTCAATAAGTTGCTGTAAATCGCTCTTTAACGCCGAATTACCACCTACGATATAGTCAAAAACGTCCTTACTGAAATTATTGCTTTCCTCAATAGAATAAATCTTCGGCTGAACACCACGTTCAAAGAAACGGCGATCATACTGACGCGCTTTCATCATTACGGAGAAATAAGCAAGCTGTGTCGCTCTATCGTCAATATCAAGTCCGAATAAGTTGTTTTCTACGATAATTTGAGCCGCGTCGCGTGCAGAATAACCGTATTCCGTGTAGATTTTAACGAGAACGTCAAAGGCGTAAATCAGGAAGTGTCCCGATCCAATACAAGGATCTAACACCGTCAAATCTTTCGGTTCGATTTTTTCATTTATGCACTTAATTTCACCTGACTTCGGCGCAACAAAGTATTGTAGTACGTCTTTCAGTTTGCTTTCGGGATTTCTCTCAATCCAATAACGACCGACAGAGTTATCTATCAGGTAGCGAACAACCCAATCGGTTGTAAAAAGTTGCGTTGCGGCGGGAACATCTTCCTTTTTAATAACTCTACTATGTAACGGATCTACAACTTCCTCGTGTTTTTCGGAAATGTAGTATTGATAAAGCCATCCGATTATTTCGATTTGCCCGCTCTCGGTTTGCACGTCGAAATTGTCAGCGGGTATTTGCGATACCAACTGTTCGATAACGCTTCCCTGCCGTAACAGATTATCCGGGAACAAGAGTTCGGTATAGTCCGAAATCTTTTGAAACATACCCGGCAAGACGCTGTTAAGCGCATTGCATTGAACGATGATAAGATACTTGAAAAGTTCTTCTTCCCTGTTCTCGTTTTTAAGTTCGTAGACTTTATCAAGTTTCAATCCGGGCAAAATAAGATTGATCGCTTCATCAAGAATTTGCGGTTTGAAATGATTATCGTCGTCGGTAAAAACGCGGATATGCGTAGGCAAATATCCGTTTACTTCCATAAAGCGCAAAGCGCAAAAACGGTTAAACCAAGTATAGGCAACCTCTTCCATTACCTGCTCGTATCCGTTTTTGTTTATCTGCTCGATAAGAGCGGCGCGCTGATGTTTTTCTTCTGCCGTAAGAAGTTTGCCGTTCACGCTGTCGGCATTTCTGTCAGCGTATTCATTTTCGGCAATTCCGTATTGCAACGCCTTTTGCGACACGCGAGAAATCAGTTCTCGTCTTGCCCATACCGCATATTTTTTAATCGCGTTCTTATCCATTGTGTTTCTCCTTACTTAATATCGACGCCGTCGCAACCCTCGATAAGTTTTTCAAGGTTTTGTTTTATTTTTGCGACGTATTCGTCTATATCCGCCTTGGTTTCAAGTTTCTTTGCCGGGAAAAGAATTTGCCGCATAACAGGCTTGTACACCTTTTTCTTTGTTTCGGGTTCGGTCGGCTTCGGCTCGGCGGGAGTCGGACGAGAAAGTGCCTCCATTCTTGAAACGGTTTCGTCCTTATATTTCAGAATACGCTGAACCATACCGTCGAGAAGTGCAAGGCTCTTACAATTTTCTATCTCGTTCTTTCTCTGCGTAAAGAAAGCATCTGCGGTTTCGCTTATATTCTTTACCGTGACGTTATGGCTTGAAAGTTGGTGAACTTCCGCCATACACAGCCGCACGATTTCCATCAGTTCCGCGCGTTTGTCTTCAAGCATTTCGTCGTGGACATTCTTCACGGTAGAAATCAACCCGTTGAGTTCGGGAATACTTCTGTAAATGCTTTCTGCCGACTGATTTACTTTGACGATTGCTCTGATACGGTTCAACGCCTTGTTTGCTTCTTCGTTTGCGGAAATATAATCTACGTCGTTGCGAAGATCCGCCTCAAACTTCGTTGCGGCGTCGAATACCGTTACTTGATTTTTGAAGAACGATTCTACATTCTGCATATCGTCTTTATTGTCAAGCAAATCGTTATCTCTATCCAAGAGTTTATCTATAAGCGCGCTGTTGTCTTTCGCTTGCGACAGAATATCCTGCATTAAAGTAACGCTGTCCGCCACGAGTTTTTTATCGGGATAGTTATGCTCGCTGTCATAGCGGCTGTAAAGTTCCTGATAATGTTCCATTTGCGCTTCAAATTTCTCTTTGATAAACCTTACAAGCCCGTCCTCATCGTCAGGAACATCCATCACGTCAAAATACTCGCGCAAGAATTCTTTGGCGCGTTTCATCTTTGTTTCCGAAACGACGATACGCTTTGAAATCTGAACCTTTCCGACTTCCGATTTTTTGCGAAGCATATCCGCAAGACGACGATCATCGGGTTGAACGGTCATTCCCGCATATTTGAGCGTTACTTTTTGATCGTGAATCAGTATCGCAACAACTCCGGCTATATCTATCTCGCGCCAACCGTAAGGAATCGCCTGATACCTTGCCTGAACGTCTGCCATAGAAGTCGGTAAGTGTCTGCGAGATTGCACTTCGAGATATTCTTCGACCTTTGCGGCGGCGTTCTGATTCGGCACTAATCCCGTGATATGCGGAACTAAACCCTGCGCAATAGACATTATTTCCGCGTCACTTTCATAGTTCTGTTCTATCAAAGACAATTCGCTGTAAACGTGCGCTACAAGGTATTCGAGAGCCTGTTCGATTCTTGACTTGGCATCTCCGCCCTTTATCGAAAGATGTTCGCCCGCGACATAAAACTCTGCGGTTTCTATTGACTTTTTAAGTTCTTCTGCGGCTTCCGATTCATAAGCCGTTGCTTCATCTTGCTCTGCGCGAATAATGTCCTGCACCGACTTGGGAAGCTGTGCAACGTTGCGCTGCTTTATGTATTTGCGAATTTTCATCGCCTGTTCAAGCGACGTATAATACGGCGTATCTCCGAGAACTGCTATAATCTGCCCTGCCGATTCGGTCATCAGGCGCATTTCGCTCTTATCTATGGCGTCGGTTGCAACGGACAAGAATTTCAGTTTCATTCCGCCGTTTACCGCGCCTACGTTCACGCCGTCTACCATTTGATCGAAAGAGAAATCGTATTTATCGTGACGGAATTTTTTATTGGTGTAAATGTCCCCGAAAATGATATGTGCGATTTTCTCTACAATGGTAGCCGTATCCACTACCGTTTTCTTTATTTCGCTCTGTATATCCTGTTCTTCATCGGTAAGGAAGTTATAAACGTCGCCCGATCTGCCGATATAGTTCTGTCCGAGAAGTCTGTTAAGCGAATTTCTTACTTTTTCACGCAACGCAATTTTATCTGCGCCGATGTTATCCGCCATCAGAATAACGATATTATCAAGGGTTGCTTTAATATCGTTACTGATATATCTGACAAGATACAGCAGTTTCAGAATCGACACGTCATACTGTTCGATTCCGTCGCTATTATCGGCGGCTTTCTGACAACGTTCGATGACTCGACGAATAGAACTGTCAAGGAACGTATGAAGCGTATCGTAAAACATATAAAACGGAACGAGCGTCGTTTCGTCTTTTTCCTGAATTTTTTGAGCCGTTTCCTGAAAACCGGAAAGCATAGAACGTTCGCCGTTCGATTGATGTTTTCCTGCATTTCCGTGCTTACGGATTTCATTGAACACTCTCTGCATAAGAGTGAATTGATACGGCACGAACGGATAATTTATAACAAAGTCGTTCGTTCCGCTATATCCCTTAATGTCGAGCATAGAATCCGTAAACGTGAAAAGGTTACGAAGAACGGAATCGTTTCTCGCATAAAGTGCTTCAAGGTCGGGAACAACCGAATCTTTCTTCTTTAAGATACGCTTTTGCACAACCTCGTCTACGGAAGATGACGTAAGCGACAGACGATTTTTGAAACGTGCCTGAATACGGGAAAATTCGTTTTCTCTCACACGAATAATCTCATCTATTGCTTCCTGCCCTGTGCAGACCACCCACACGTTACTGCCGCATTCGCTGCCGATTTTTTCGACCAACGACTGCAAATTCAAAAGCAAATCGGTATCCGTTCCGATATACTGTCCGACTTCGTCGATCATAAAAAGCAATCTGAAATTCTTCGGTTTTGTTTTTACATAATCTTTGATTTCGGAAACAAGTTGAGCAATGCTCATCTCCGTCGTTTCCGTTCCGTCAAACCAATTATGAGCGGCAGTTTCGCTCATTCCGAGAACTTCTACAAGCGTTTCTACTATATCATCTTCAAAGAACGCAAACGAATCTCTTGCTTCGAGCCATTCGTCGCCGTTCTTCTCTTTGAAAACACGACGGAATTGTTCAGTCTTGCCCTGCTTATCAATGAATTGTTCGAGTTTCGCAACTTTAAGATTTTCACCGAAGAAGCCGAGATGATTGTAAAACATCTTCGCAAACACTTTCAAAACGGCTGTTTTATCCTTATTGATAGAGCCTTCAATATCAATGTTGAACAGAATTGTTTCTGTCTGATTACGCGTGGCTTTATCTATAAGCATAAACGTTGCCGGATCATCGGCAAACTTATCGCGGAAATACTCAACGGTTTTCTTGCCGTCGATTTCTTTATTTTCCAAGATGTACGAAAGCATTTTCAGAAAGTGCGATTTACCACTTCCGAAAAAGCCTGAAATCCATACGCCAATATCTGCCGTAGGCGTCGAAAAAGCCTCGTCGTAATAATCGAAGAACTGAATGAAGTGTTTTTTCAATTCTTTCGTTATGACGTATTCTTTTACTTCCTGACGAGCAACGTCCGCCGTATCCTGATCGACCTTGATAACGCCGTTAATCTGACGATTTATATCTTCTTGAAATAAGTTGCGAATAATCATCGTTTTCTCCTCCTAAATGATATTGAACGCTCTGTAATACGAGTTCGGTTTCAACTTATTGAACAGTTTCAGTTGCGCGTCCTCGAATTTTCCGGGATACAACACAAGAATCGGTATATTTGAAAAATGCGGTTGCATTGCTTCCAATAAGGAATGAACTCTCATAAACGGGAATACGTCGCCTACTCCCGACAGAAGAATCATATCCGTTCCGCGCGTTTGCGGTTCAAAATTCATTTGATTGATAAACGCAGATTCGGTTGTAATCGAGTGCATTTGGCGAAGCAGATAGTCTTTCCCTTTCTTTTCTTCCATTGCGGGGATTTTGGAAAGAATATTCTTCTTGCGGCATATATCTAAAAACACTTCGTAAAGGTTAAAACTGTGAACGCGGCACTTTAAGTTTTGTTCAACTATAAGCCCTTCGACAAAATTATGTACCGTCATCTCTTCCGTCGGTTCATAGCAAAAGATCCATATATTAACCTCGTTACTTAATCCTTTGCCCCAAAGGAAATCTTCGGTCTGTATTTTTAGCTTTAACCTATCCAATCTCTCGTTTATGTCGCCCATAATGCAACTCCTATTCAAAGAAATTAAAAGCCGAGAACGCGACTTCATCGCCGTTCTCTCTGATACCATCTTCCAATACTCTTGAAATCAATACCGGATTAAGATGAGCTGAGTTTGTATTATCGAGATATTCGTTTTCGACCAATATTTTTATTAGCACTTGCCGTATTTTGTCGATGGTTGACGGCGACCAAGACGCAACGTAATCATCCTGTTCCTGCAACCGCATTAGAAAAACGCTTGCTTCCATCTTTCCGAACGACATATCTTTTAATCTGAACTTTTCCCCTACCACCTGAGTCATAAAATCCCAAACAAGGCGACTCTGCTTCATCATTGCGTATAAGCAAATCTGTTTTGCTTCATCGGTAGGACGAGTTGCTAACGCTTCGACAAGTTTTTCATTGTTTAATGCCTTTAATCTTCTAATACAACCTGACGTTATCAACTTGATTGACTTCTCTGTGGGAAACTGAAATAAATTCTCGCTGTATATACGCTCATATATTTCTTCGTCCGTCAAGCCCTCTATCATCAATTTCGCCGTCGTCCGCATTTCAAAAAACAGAAATTGCTCTCTTGTCAAAGAGCCTGAATGTGCATACGGGCTATTCGTATTCGTCCTATTATTCAGTACCATCTGATTCACCTTATACCCGAAAAAATTATCAGTACCGCCTACCGCGTTTCAAGCAATAGGTGTACAAAAATAATTTTTATTGTTCGCCTATTCGTGTAATAGGCGAACAATCGAAAGTTCAGCGTTCATCTATCGAAAAGATTTATGAAAAAATGCGAGATTTTCATTCTCGCAAAAAGGGGTTTATATTGACCTTTCTTCTTTTTTATGGTATAATATAGCATAGGAAAAGCCGCCTATTACACGAATAGGCGGCTTTATTTCGTTTTTTATTCATTCTATCTCTAACATCTCAAACTCATTGCAGATGCCTAAATTTCGCCTTGATTCTTGATATTATCCGCTATGTTCATAATCGGCACACCAAGTTCCTGTGCGTACTTATAGCATTTATACGCACCGCCATAATCACGCTTGATATAGACGATCATCATATCGCAGTTCTCGGCAAGCCATTTGTTGCGTTCCCCTATCGCCGCTTTGAAATGGCACTTCCTGTCGGTCGGTATAATGACGTTATCGTAAGACTTCTCTATAATATCCAAGTTCGCAACGGGATACGGTTCAACAAGCGTAAGTTCGCACCACTCCTCCCATTCTCTTCGGAATCGT
>ULNM01020500.1_pt1 | contig 14458 bp, 10 predicted proteins | sample 1951921 | NCBI WGS metagenome assembly ULNM01 (sample SAMEA4835577, study PRJEB28245) | human gut metagenome | biome: gut microbiome; material: fecal sample | place: Denmark | collected 2008
GCTGTACGCCATGCACGATGCGCCGTGCACAAACGTCTCGATTTCCATCTCCGGCACGCGGCGGATGATTTCCTTCGCCCGCGCGATGGACGTTTCCCGCGCCAGAATCACGCGTTCACAGCCCATGTCGCGATAGACGCGCACGGCTTCCGCGTTGACGGTGCTTGCCTGTGTGCTGACGTGCAGGGGCAGCTCAGGCACTTCGCGGCGCAGGGCGGCAATCGCCCCCAAATCGCTGACAATCGCCGCATCCACGCCGATGTCCCGTGCCGCTTTCGCCGCCGCGATGAAATCATCCAGCTGGTCGTCAAACGGGAAGATGTTCATCGTCAGGTAGAACTTCTTGCCCGCGCCGTGCATCTTTTCGACCGCCTGCGTCAGCGCCTCCTCGTCGAAATTGCCCGCGAAGGCGCGCAGGCCGAACTGCTTCATACCGCCATAGACCGCGTCCGCGCCGAAATGCAGTGCCGCCTCCAGCGATTCAAGATTCCCCGCCGGGCACAGCAGCTCCGGCATCCGGTTGGTCATTTACTCAATGCCTCTTTCCTTGTCGTACTGCTGCCACAGCGGCGCGTAGATGGCGACCGCCTGTTCATGCTCCTGCAAGGTGCGGGAGAAGTGCAGCTCCGTGCTTTCGGGACTCGTCGCGCAGAAATACAGGTAGTTTTCCGCCACGAACGTCTCGTCCGGGTAGAGCGCCGCGTTGATGGCGTCCGCGCTCGGCGCGCAAATCGGGCCAAGCGGCAGCCCCGTCACCTGATAGGTGTTGTAGAGGCTATCAAGCGCCAAATCACTGCCCGTCAGCGACATTTTCCTTACGCCCGTGATGTAGTGAATCGTCACGTCGCTTTGCAGCTTCATGCCCGCTTTCAGGCGGTTGTGGAATACGGCGGACACCTTCGTGAAATCCGCCTTGGACGCTTCCTTCTCAATCATGCTTGCCAGCGTCAGAATCTCGTCCATCGTGTAGCCCATCTCTTCCGCGCGATCCTCACAGGCGACGGAGAACACCCGCTCGGTCTGCGTAATCAGCTTGCGGATGATTTCGCTTGCCGTCGCGCCGATGTAGATTTCGTAGGTGTCGGGCGCGAGATACCCCTCCAGCACATAGCGGCGCTGGCTGACATTCCGGCTGTTCAGCACGTCCTGCACGGAGTAAAATTCGCTGAAGCTCGTGCCGCTCTTGCACAGGTACAAGAACTCCGCGCTGTCCGTCAGCACGCCGTCTTTGACCAGCTGCTCGGCGAACTGCTCAATCGTCCAGCCGGGAATGAGCGTGATATTGCGCACAATCGGGTTGCCGTCGCCGCGCGTGAGCTGGTCGGCAATCTGCCGCATGGTCATCGACGGGCTGAGCGTGTAGCTGCCGGACTGGATTTTCTGCCCCCAGCCCGCGAAGTCGCAGTAGTACTTGAACACCGTGCGATTGCGAATCAGCCCGGCTTCCTCCAGCCGGTTCGCCACGCGGGTCAGGCTCTGTCCGCTCTCGATGGTGAAGGGCACCTGCGCCGTGCTGTTTTCATCCGGCGGCGCAATGAACTCGCCGTACACCTTGTTCCACACGCTGAACAGGATGCCCGCCACCACCAGCACCGTGCCCAAGCCAATCAGGATTGGGCGGATGATGCGCCACAGCGCGCTGTACCAGTACGGGCCATATCGCCGCTCGTCGCGGATGCTCTCGTAGCTGTCATGCTTCTTGCTCAACAGGCCTGCCCCCCTTTGGAGAATCCGGAATTATTGTCCCATCCCCATGTCAATGTCCGCCGCGTCGGTGATGATGCGCAGAATGCCCGCCACTTCCTGCTGCAAACGCATTTCCGCCAGCAGGTACTGGCTGACTTCCAGCTTGCCGAACAGCAGCGCCGAAATGCCCTGAAAGCGCTGCATGTCGTCATTATCCGGCTGCGTGCCGGAGACAGCCGCCATTTGCAGGCGCAGCTGCAGCTTCTTGTATTCCTTCAGGAGCGCGGCGGTCGTTTCGTCCGCCATAACCTCCTCTTTCAGTGCGTGATACGTCTGATATTCCTCGCTCTGGCGGATTTCCTGCGCCAAGCGGTGTGCCGTAGCATGTTCCATAACAGCATGTCCATCCTTTCGATACGCTATCCGTAATTAGAAACGTTTCTGTCCGCTTGATTCATCCCAATTTCCCACGAAAAAGGGAGAAACGCGTGTTGCAGCGTTCCTCCCTATTGTATCAGATGTGCGCCCCCATGTCAAACGTCAAGGATAATGGGCAGAATCATCGGGTTGCGCTTGATTTTCTCGAAGATGAAGCGGTGCAGCTCATCCTTGATGCGGTTCTTGAGCGCCGGCCAGTCCTCGCCCGCCAGCGACGACTGCGACAGAATCTGCCGGACAACATCGCGCGTGTTCTCAATAATATCCTCATTCTCGCGGACGTAGATGAAGCCGCGGCTGATAATATCCGGGCCGGAGACAAGGCGCTGGTCGTCGCGGTTAATCGCCATGACGACGATAATCAAGCCGTCCTGACTGAGGTGCTTGCGGTCGCGCAGAACGACGTTGCCCACGTCGCCGATGCCCAGACCATCCACCAGCACCGCGCCAGTCGGAATCTGTTCCGCCAGATACAGCCCTTCCTGATTCATCTCGATAACCTGCCCCGTTTCGGGAAGCACGATGTCGGTGGAGTTCATGCCCATCGACTCCGCCAGCACCGCGTGCTGCCACAGCATACGATATTCGCCGTGAACGGGGATGAAGTACTTCGGCTTCACCAGCGCGTGCATGAGCTTGAGCTCTTCCTGACAGGCGTGACCGGAGACGTGCACCTCCGCCAGCGCCTTATAGATGACGTTCGCGCCGCAGCGGTACAGCTGGTCGATGACGCGGCTGATGCTCTTCTCGTTGCCGGGAATGGGCGTGGCGGAGATAATCACCGTGTCGCTTTGGCGGATTTGCAGCTTGCGGTGTTCGCTGTACGCCATGCGCGTCAAGCCTGCCATCGGCTCGCCCTGACTGCCCGTCGTCATCACCAAAATCTCGTTGTCCGGGTACTGGTCGAGCGCGTCCGCCTCAATAATGGCTTCCGGCGGAATCCGCAGTTCGCCAATCTGCATCGCCACTCGGCTGACGTTGACCATGCTGCGCCCGATGAAGCAGACGCGGCGGCCGTAACGCAGGGCGTTGTCAATGACCATCTGCATACGGTGGATGTTCGACGCGAACATGGCGACAATCACACGCCCCTGCGCGTCGCGGAACATGTTCTCGAACGTCACGCCGATTTTCTTTTCGGAGATGGTGTGACCGGGGCGCTCGACGTTGGTGGATTCGCACAGCATCGCCAGCACGCCGCGCTCGCCCAGCTCGGCGAAGGACGCAAGGTCGGTGATATGCCCATCGACGGGCGTGTAGTCAATTTTGAAGTCGCCGGTGACGACGACCGTACCCGCCGGGCAGGTGAGCGCAATGGCGCACGCCCCCGCGATGGAGTGGCTGACGTGGATGAACTTCGCCGTGAAGTTCTTGCCCAGCCGCACCTCGTCGCGCGGCTGCACCACCTGCATCGGAATGCCCTGAATGCGGTGCTCCTTCAGCTTCAAGTCCACCAGCGCCAGCGTCAATTTCGTTCCGTAGAGCGGCGCGGGCACCTGGCGCAGGATGTACGGCGTCGCGCCGATGTGGTCCTCGTGTCCGTGGGTGAAGAGGTATCCGCGCACGTTGCGCTTCTTCTCCACCAGATAGGACACATCCGGAATGACCAGATCGACGCCCAGCATGTCCTCTTTGGGGAAAATGCTGCCGCAGTCAACCACCACAATGTCATCCTCATATTCAAAAACTGTCATGTTCTTGCCGATTTCATCCACACCGCCAAGGCTGACAATCCGCAGGCGGCTTGCCGGCTGCGCTGCTTTCGTTCTCGGGGTCATACCATCACTCTCTTTCAAACGTTTTCGTTCCTTCTCTTTCACATACTTCCATCACGGAAGTAAAAAAGCCATTTTTGCGGAAAACTGCTGCTGGACACGGCAAGCCTGCGTTTCGCCGAACCCCATCAGCATTATTTCCATGCCGGGAAAAAACGCATTTTATCCGTTGCGCCTTTGCAGCCGAAAACTGCCCGCGCAGGACTGCCCTGCCCGTGTCCGCTTTCGCAGCATTTCCCCGTCGTTTGCCAAACGCTGCCGATTCCATCACCGCAGGACGGGCATTGCAAGCCCTCCACCGGCGACTTCCTTTTCTTCATTCCACAATTCCGACTTCCCCAGCATCATCATTCCGGAATGGCGGCGTTTGATTGCGGTCTGTTTTGCAACGCACAGACCCCTCGTTCATATAGTATAGCACACATTCAAAAAAAAATCCACCGGAATTTAGCCGAAATTCAGGCTCAAATTTGGTGGATTTGCAAGGAAAGTATGAATTTTTCGTGTACAAAGGGAGACGCAAGGGGCACTGCCCCTTGACCCCGCCAAAGGGTCTTCGACCCTCTGGACTCCCTTTCGCGCGATTGAGTTGGTGACGACTGCATACTTCTTCCGCGTGTTTATTGGGGAGACCCAAGGGGCGCTGCCCCTTGACCCCGCAAGGGAGTTCCTCCCTTGACCCTTTCTCGCGATTCAGTTGGTGACGACTGCACAGTGTGCCCGCGTGTTTATCCAGCGAACCTGCGGTTCGGGTTAGATGCTCTATATAGCAAAGAAATATGAAACCCCAAAGCATGGGAGTGTGCACTGCGAAGGGGTCGAGGGGGCGAGCGCAAAGCCCCCTCGTCGCTCCCGCAGGAGCGAAACCCCGTCACACATACAGCGGGAACCCCTTCATGAACGCTTCCACCTCCGCCTTCACCGACGGAACAGCATTTTCCCCTTCCCGAACGACGCGCGCAATCCACTTTGCGACCTTCGCCATGTCCGCTTCCTTGAAGCCGCGGCTCGTCACTGCCGGCGTGCCCACGCGAACGCCGCTGGTCACAAACGGTGAGCGCGTCTCGTTCGGCACGGTGTTCTTGTTCACCGTGATGTTCGCTTCTTCCAGCAGCGTCTCCAGCAGCTTGCCCGTCATCTCCGTGCCGGAAAAATCAAGCAGCAGCAGATGGTTGTCCGTGCCGTCCGACACCATCTTGATGCCTTCCGCCCGGAACGCGGCTTCCAGCGCCTTCGCGTTCTTGATAATCTGCGCCTGATAGTCCTTGAATTCCGGCTTCAGCGCCTCGCCGAAGCAGACCGCCTTGCCCGCAATGACGTGCATCAGCGGGCCGCCCTGCGTGCCGGGGAAAATCGCCTTGTCAATCGCCTTGCCATACTGCTCGCGGCACATAATCATGCCGCCGCGCGGGCCGCGGAGCGTCTTGTGCGTCGTCGTCGTGACGAAATCAGCATACGGCACGGGCGACGGATGCTGCCCCGCCGCAACAAGCCCCGCAATGTGGGCGATATCCACCATCATCAGCGCGCCCACCTCATCGCAGATGGCGCGAATCTTCTCGAAATCAATCGTGCGTGGGTACGCCGATGCGCCGGAGACAATCATCTTCGGCTTGCACTCCAGCGCCAGCGCGCGCATGGCGTCATAATCAATATAGCCCTGCGCATCCACGCCGTAAGGAACAAAATGGAAGTACTTGCCGGACAGGTTGACCGGGCTGCCGTGCGTGAGATGGCCGCCGTTGGACAGGCTCATGCCCATGACGGTATCGCCCGGCTGGAGCATGGCGAAGTACACCGCCGTATTCGCCTGCGCGCCGGAATGCGGCTGCACGTTGACGTACTCGCAGCCGAAAAGCTGCTTAGCGCGGTCACGGGCGAGGTTTTCCACCACATCCACGCATTCGCAGCCGCCGTAGTAGCGGTGCGCGGGATACCCTTCCGCGTACTTGTTCGTCAGGCACGAGCCCATCGCCGCCATCACCGCCGGGGATACGAAGTTCTCCGACGCAATCAGTTCAATATGCGAGCGCTGACGGTTCAGTTCCGCCTCAATCGCGTCCGCCACCTGCGGGTCTGCCTGTCGAATCACGTTCAGTTCCATGTCTGCACGACCTCCTTGCTTTTCCTATTATTATACCTTGCTTTCCGTTTTTGTACAGTCGGAATACACAATTTGTACAAAACACACGCAAAAAAGCTGCGAAGGAATGTTCTCCACTCCTTCGCAGCCCTTGCTGACTTTTTGCGCTTACAGCGTCTTCTTGAACCAGTCGATGGTATCCTGCACCAAGGTCTTCAGCACCGTGTCGTCATTGCTGAAGACGCAGAAGGTGTGATCCGCGCCGTCCAGCAGCAGCACTTCCGCATCCGGGGAATTCACCGCCGCATCCACAATCTTCTGCGCGGTTTCCGGCACCACGGTCGTGTCCGCCTTGCCGTTGATTGCCAGAAGCGGCACCTTGATCTTAGCAACTTCCGCCGGATAATCAATGCTCATCGCGCATTCATAGTAGGCAGGAGACTGCTTCAGCGGTTCACGCCAGTCATAGGTCACTTCGTAATAGCCGTTTTCCTTGGCAATTGCGTACTGTTCTGCCTCATTGCCCTTCTGATCGTAAGCGCCTGCCCACGTCAGCACGGAGGTGAACACCTCGTTGCGCGCAGCCGTCAGCAGCGCCAGACGGCCGCCCTGGCTCCAGCCCATCACACCCACATGATCCATGTCGATGGTGCCCAGCGTCTTGAGGTATTCGTAGCACTTCATCGCGTCTTCCACACCCTTGTCATAGGTGAAGTCGATGTAATCGCTGGTGCTGTCGCCATTGCCGATGTAGTCGAAACGAATCGTCGCGATGCCTGCCTTCGCCATTGCCAGCGCGGCATAATCATAGGCATTGCCCGCTTCGTGGCGGGTAGAGCCATTGCCATGCAGCATAACAACAGCCGGGAACTTTTCCCCTTCCGCGCCAACAGGCACGGTCAGCGTTGCGGGAATCTGGTGATCACCCGCGTCGATGGTGATGTTTTCTTCGGTATACTGCATTGCTTCTGCCGTATCCTCCGCCGCTGCCAGCGTGCAGCAGGCGATGCTCATTGCAAGCGCCAGAAACAAGGACAGGAACTTCCGCATAATTGTTATACCTCCCAACTTTTTTGCGCTTCTGCGCGATGGTCAGTATAGCACACATACCGCACAGAAACAATAGTTTCGCGGCGTTTTTTGCTTTGTTTGCCATCCACCATTTCACAATCCCGCGCCGATAAAAAAGCAGGCTGCCATGAGAAGTCACTTTCCCATGCAGCCTGTCCATTGATATTCAAGTAGAAGATACCGCCGCTCAGACTGAGCAACCCCGCAGCACATCCGCCCAGCGCTTATTGCTGCTGCCTCTCGGCCCTGACAAGGTTCACACCGACAGATCGCACAGGACCCGGTCGTCATTGCAACGGCTTATGTAGTATAGCGGATTTTTTCCGCAAATGCAAGAGAACGTTCGTTCTTATCGTGATTTTTCACGAAAAAAATACAGAAAAGATGCAAAAGCCCTTGACGGACGGGCAGAATTGTGGTAGCATATCGGATGCAAAAGTAATACCCCCTTATCACGAGTGGCAGAGGGACGGGCCCAATGAAGCCACGGCAACCGGCACGCAGGTGCGTGGTGCCAATTCCCACAGTGCGCACACAGGCTCTATCCAGAGCAGCACTGACAGATAAGGACAATCGCTTCTGATTGATTCCCGGCTGCCTTGTGTGCAAGGACGCCGGGTTTTTTGCAGCTCTCAACCATCCCCCTATTGGCTTAGCTGAAAGGAGCTACAAAAATGCGGAAACTCTTTACCTCGGAATCGGTCACGGAAGGTCATCCGGACAAGCTGTGCGATCAGGTGTCTGACGCGGTGCTGGACGCGCTGCTCGCCCAAGACCCCATGAGCCGCGTCGCCTGCGAAACCTGCGCCACCACCGGCATGGTGATGGTGATGGGCGAAATCACCACGACGGCGAAGGTGGATATTCCCGCCATCGTGCGCGACGTTGTGCTGGACATCGGCTACAATGATTCTTCCCTCTGCTTTGACGGCAACACCTGTGCCGTGCTGACGAGCATCCACGCGCAAAGCCCCGATATCGCCATGGGCGTTGATGACGCGCTGGAAACCCGCACGCAGGATGCCAACGAAATCGGCGCGGGCGATCAGGGCATGATGTTCGGCTTCGCGTGTGACGAAACGCCGGAATACATGCCGACTGCGATTGCCTTCGCGCACCGCCTGACCCGCCGCCTGACCGACGTGCGCAAGAATGGCACGCTGCCGTGGCTGCGGCCCGACGGCAAGGCGCAGGTGACCATTGCCTACGAGGACGGTCAGCCCGTGGCGGTGGATACCATCGTCATCTCCACCCAGCACAACCCTGAAATCGCCCACGCGGACATTTACGCGGCGATGATGGAGCACGTCATCCGCCCGGTGATTCCGGCGGAAATGCTGACGGCGGACACCCGCTATCTCATCAACCCGACCGGGCGTTTCGTCATCGGCGGGCCTGCGGGCGACTCCGGTCTGACCGGGCGCAAGATTATCGTTGATACCTACGGCGGCTATGCCCCGCACGGCGGCGGCGCGTTCTCCGGCAAAGACCCGACGAAGGTTGACCGCTCGGCGGCGTATGCGGCGCGCCACATCGCGAAGAACATCGTCGCGGCGGGGCTGGCGAAGCGCTGTGAAATTCAGCTGGCGTATGCCATTGGCGTCGCGCGCCCGGTGAGCCTGTTCATCGACACGATGGGCACGGGCGTTGTTTCGGATGACCAGCTGGCGGCAGCGGTGGACAAGCTGTTCGACCTGCGTCCGAACGCCATCATTCAGCGGCTGAACCTGCGCCGCCCGATTTACCGCGCGAACTGCAACTACGGTCATTTCGGCAAGGCGGACATGCCGTGGGAGCAGCTGGATTATGTCAATGCGCTGCGGCGTGAGATTCTGGAATAATTGCATTCGCCTGATTTGACTTTGGAAGCCGTCTGTTTTCGCAAATGCGCGAAGGCAGGCGGTTTTCTTTGCGCTTTTTTCGTGATTTTCGCTTTCGATGTGACTTGATTTTTCTGGTTGCAGAGGGCTTCGCGTCTGCGGACGCGACCAAAGGGCATGAAAACAAACGAAGTTTGCGGTCGCCCTTTGGAAACCTTCGCACTGCACTCCCATGTTTCTTGGTTTTTATCGTTGCTTAGGAGAACGAAAGGTGTACTAACTAAAAAAGCCGCGATAACTGCCAATATACTTAGATGCGGAAGGCGAAGGAGTCCAGAGGGCGAGCGCAAAGCCCTCTGGTCGCCACCGCAGTGGCGAAACCCTGCGCCGCACACAAAAGGGGTAATGAAAAATCATCCTTGATTTTCGCCATTTTTTGCGGAAAAAATGGATTTTTCCCTTGACAAGGGCTGCTTTTTGTATTATTCTTGTATACAAAGTGCAAACAAAATGCACTTTGCGTCCGCGAACGTGTTGACCAGAAAGGACACAAACGCGGCGGATTCTAAGCCACCCACAAGGAGTTGTTCGCTATGGCAGCCATCCCCTTCCAGCCCATGATGGAAAGCCGCCCGATTCGTGAAATCGCCTACGAAGTGCTCAAGCACGCCATTATCACCGGGGAAATTCCCGCTGGCGAGCGCATCGTCGAAACAGAATATGCCGACCGCCTGCACATCAGCCGCACGCCGCTGCGTGAAGCCCTGCGGAAGCTGGAGCGCGACGGGCTGGTAGAGTATGTACAGCGGCGCGGCGTGATCGTCCGCGCGTTCACGATTGCCGACGTGGAGGAAATCTACACCATCCGCAACGCGCTGGAAATGCTGACGCTGCCCGCAATTATCCAGAAAGCGACGGCGGATGATATCGCCGCCCTGCGCGACCGGCTGCACGAGATGGACGGCGTGATGGCAAGCCGCGATTTCGAGACGCTTTCCCCCATGGCGCGCGCCTTCCACCGCCAGATGACCGAAATCTGCGGGCAGAACCGCATTCTGCGCGTCATTGAGGGGCAGGACCAGTACATCACGCGCTTCTCGTCGATGGCGATTTCGCAGGAGAACCGCCTGCTGCAGGCGCACGAGGAGCATTACAAGCTGGTGGACTATATCGAGCAGCGCGATTTGGAGCATTTCCAGAAGCTGATGCACCGCCACATTGAGCGCAGCAAGGAGAAGTGCCTCGAAGCGCTGAAAACCCAGCGCTATCTGCAAAAAATGTAATCAGGCAAAAGATGCACCGTCCACATACGCCGGTGCATCTTTTTGCAAGGAGCAATTATGAAGCATAATTTTCACACGCACACATCCCGCTGCCAGCACGCCGTCGGCACGGATGAAGCCTATGTCGAAGCCGCGCTGGACGCCGGGTTTGATGTGCTCGGCTTCGCTGACCACGCGCCCTTCCCGTTCGCAAACGGCTTCGTCAGCGGAATTCGGATGCCGCTTGACCAGCTGGCGGACTACATCCATTCCGTCCATGCGCTCCAGCAGCGCTACGCCGGGCAGCTTGAAATCCGCCTTGGCCTGGAGAGCGAGTACTTCCCGCGCTATCACGACCATCTGCTGCGGATGCGCGAGCAGGGCATCGGCTACTACATCCTCGGTCAGCACTACGCCGACAGCGAGGAGGACAATCCGTATATCGGCTTTGAGTGCCAGACGGACGAGGGCGTGCTGCGCTATGCCCAATCCGCAGTCGCCGCCATGCGCACCGGGCTGTTCTGCTACATCGCCCACCCGGATTTGTTCATGCGCCACCGTACGGACGACCAGTTCAATCACGCGTGCGAGGAAGCGGCGGACATGCTCTGCCAGTGCGCAAAGGAACAGCACATGCCCATCGAGTACAATCTGCTGGGGCTGAACAGCCAGATGGAGGGTCACACGCGGGGGTATCCGTCCGCGCCATTCTGGGAATACGCCCGAAAATGGCACAATGACGTCATTCTCGGTGTGGACGCGCATGACCCGGAGCACCTGAAAAATCACCGCGTATGGCAAGCGGGCATTGACAATGTTCGCGCTTTGGGGTATCATCTTGTTAATGACTATATCTTTTAAGGAGGCGTAACCCCCATGAACCCGAATTGGGATTTGTCCTATCTCTACAAGGGCTTTGATGACCCGGCTTTTCTGGCTGATTTGAAGCGTTTTCCGGAGGAAATCAAGGTCGAACAGGCGATTCTGGACGGCGGCGACGATCCGCAGACGAAGCTGGAGAAGCTCACCGACCAGCAGGAGATTCTTGGCGCGCTGGCCGATCGGCTCTCGTCGTTCTGCAGCCTGACGCAGGCGGTGGACGCGAACAATGCCGACGCGACAAAGTACCTGAACGTGCTGGACGTGATTTTCAACGACAGCCGCATTGTCAGCAGCGCCATTACGCGCTATATCGGCAGCCTTGCAAACCTCGAAGACCTGATTGCCGCGTCCCCCAAATTGCAGAAAGTCGCGTTCCACCTGCGTGAATCCGCTGAGAACGCGCACCACACCATCCCCGAAGCGGTTGAGCCGTGGATTCTGGAGATGAGCCTGTCCGGCGGCAGCGCGTTCAGCCAGCTGCGCGACAAGCTGGATTCCACCCACACGGCGAATTACCGTGGGCAGGAGATTCCGCTGTCCGCCGTGCGCGGGCTTGCGTACGACGCGGATGCCTCCGTCCGCAAGGATGCCTACGAGGCAGAAATTGCTTCCTACAAGAAGATGGAGCTGCCCATGTCTTACTGCCTGAACGCCGTCAAAATGGAGGCGCGCACGCTGAGCAAGGCGAAGGGGTATCCTTCCGTGCTGGACATGACGCTGAGCGACTCCCGCATGGACCGCGCGACGCTGGACGCCATGCTGACCGCCATCCGCGAATATCTGCCGCACTTCCGCCGCTACATGAAAGCGAAGGCGAAGCTGCTGGGGCATCAAAATGGCCTGCCGTTCTACGATTTGTTTGCGCCGGTCGGGCAGAACGTGCACACCTACACGGTGGAGGAAGCGCGCGAAATGCTCGTCCGCCTGATGGGGCAGTTCACGCCGGAAATGGGCAAGTTCATCGACAACGCCTTTGAGCAGCGCTGGATTGACATATACCCGCGCGAGGGCAAGACCGGCGGCGCGTTCTGCTCCCCCGTGCATTTTGCTGACCGTTCGCTGGTGATGACGAACTTCACCGGCAGCTTCTCCGATGTGTCGACCATCGCGCATGAGTTGGGTCACGCGTGGCACAACCGCTGCTTGGCAGGGCTGCCGTACTCGCTGATTGACACGCCCATGCCGCTGGCGGAAACCGCGTCCATCTTCAACGAGCAGCTGCTGGCGCACATGGTGCTCAAGGACGCAAGCCCCGATGAGCAGCTGTCCCTGCTGGAAGGCAACCTGATGGAAACGAACCAGACGATTGTGGACATTTACAGCCGCTACCTGTTCGAGACGGAAGTCATCGACACGCGCGCCGACCATGCCATGAGCGTCGATGAGCTGAAGGACGCCATGCTGCGCGCGCAGGAAGCGTCCTACGGTGACGGGCTTGACCCGGAGATTCGCCACCCGTACATGTGGGCGTGCAAGAGCCATTATTATTCGTCCGGCTACAACTTCTACAACTTCCCCTATGCGTTCGGCGAGCTGTTCGCCAAGGGCGTGTTCGCGCAGTATCTGCAAAAGGGTGCGGCGTTTGTGCCGGATTACTGCCGTCTGCTGCGCTCCTGCGGTTCGGGCACGATTGCCGACGTCGCCGCCAGCGTGGGGATTGATGTACGGAATCCCGACTTCTGGCGCTCCAGTCTGGAGGTTGTCAAGGGGAACATTGACAAGTTCTGCGAGCTGGTTAAGTAATAGGTAAAGAGCAGGTGGAGGTTGCAAGTCCACCTGCTCTTTTTTCGTGCAGTTGATGGCAATTTCATACTTGATTTTGATTCTCGCAGGTGGAATTGCGCCTGCGGGCGCAACCAAAGGGCTTTCCGCTCGCCCTTTGGAAACCTTCGGTGCGCACCCATGTATATTGATTTATAGCGAGAGTTGCTATAGTTCGTGTACTATTCGTCCACTAAACAAAAACAACCAACATAACCAAATTGTAACTTCCGAAGGGCGTGCGAAGGAGTCAAGGGGGCGATCGCAAAGCCCCCTTGTCGCTCCCGCAGGAGCGAAACCCCTGCAACACAATCGCACTGTTCGCGAAGAATGTACATTTCCATCAACGACAAAAAGGGCTAAACAGTCTCCTGTCAGCCCTATTTTGCCATGCGAAACCGCTGATTACTTGACCAGCAGCATCAGCAGGGAGCAGGCCACGAAAATCGCCGCAGCAATCTTGGTGCCCAGCGCCAGCTTCGCTTCCGCGCTCTTGGCCTTGTGCTTGTCAAAATAGCTGTCGAACGTGCCGGCGATTGCGCCCAGACCCTTCACGTTGCTGCTCTGCATCAGAACCGTAAAAATCATGAACAGAGCGGAAATCGTGATGATGACCGTCAGAACCACACCAAATGCACTCATGCTTCAAACCTCCTTGGGGAGAAATCAACGCTTTACAGTCTATCACATTTTTCGCTGGAACGCAAGGGGCTTTTGCAGAAAAAGCGGTTTTTGCGCGCATTTCTTCCGCAAAACTCCCCTTGCGGGCGGCATTTTCTCCCCTATGCCTGCGCATCCGTTAGGGCTGCTTGCCAATGTACGCCAGAATGCCGCCATCCACATAGAGGATGTGACCGTTGACGAAGTTGGACGCGTCCGACGCAAGGAACACTGCCGGACCGCCCAAATCCGCCGCGTCGCCCCAGCGCTCGGCAGGCGTCTTGGCGATGATGAACTTGTCAAACGGGTGACGGGAGCCGTCCGGCTGAATCTCGCGCAAGGGCGCAGTTTGAGGCGTGGCGATGTAGCCCGGGCCGATGCCGTTGCACTGGATGTTGTACTTGCCGTACTCGGAGCAGATGTTGCGGGTCAGCATCTTCAGGCCGCCCTTCGCCGCGGCGTAGGCGGACACCGTCTCGCGGCCAAGTTCGCTCATCATGGAGCAGATGTTGATAATTTTGCCGTGACCCTTCTTAATCATCGACGGAATCACCGCCTTGGAGACGATGAACGGCGCGTTCAGGTCAACATCAATCACCTGACGGAACTGTTCGGCGGTCATTTCGCACATCGGGATGCGCTTGATGATGCCCGCGTTGTTGACAAGGATGTCAATCACGCCGACTTCTTCCTCAATCTTGGCGACGAGCGCGTTGACGGCGGCTTCGTCGGTCACGTCGCAGACATAGCCGTGCGCCTTGATGCCCTTTTCGGCATAGGCAGCAATACCCTTATCCACCAATTCCTGCTTAATGTCGTTGAATACGATGGTCGCGCCGGCGTCGCTCATGGCGCAGGCGATGGCGAAGCCGATACCGTAGGACGCACCGGTGACGAGGGCGATTTTGCCCTCCAGAGAGAACATATTGCTCATGGGAAATCTCCTTTCAATTATCGCGGATAAACACGCGGAAACTGCCTGAAAGTGCGCTCAACTCAATCGCGAAAAGGGAGTCCAGA
>ULNM01020024.1_pt1 | contig 14191 bp, 14 predicted proteins | sample 1951921 | NCBI WGS metagenome assembly ULNM01 (sample SAMEA4835577, study PRJEB28245) | human gut metagenome | biome: gut microbiome; material: fecal sample | place: Denmark | collected 2008
CCCACAAGGTGAACTATACAGTATAACAAGAGATTATAGCAGAAAAAGAACAACAAAGACCGCGCCGTCCAAAACGCCTCCTATCGTTTTTCTATCAGATGATGACCATTGCGGGATTTCGGAAGAACGAACTGCGACAAATACCAATGAATCTTTTTCCCGGCGGAAAGTATAGGTGTTACCGGTGTTATCTGCGGCTTTGCAAATGATATATCCGCTTTTTTCTGTATATCTGCCGTGCGGCCAATAGGAGCTGAGCACAGACAGGCTGAGGGAGAAGGTATGGTTGTCCGGGTCAAGATACAGCGTTGCAAAGTCATGCTCGGATCTGTAGGTGTAAGCCTCCTTCGGAACGTATTCCGTAGCTTTCACTATTTCAAATTCTAAGGAAGAATTTGAAAAGACACAGGCAACGCTCAAGCTGATGAGTGAGCTTGCCAAAGGTGAAGCTTCTGCTAAAGAAAAAGGATATATTGATATCTCGGAGGTCGAAGCACTTCTGGGGGTAAGTAATGGCTAAAATCAATTTTACGCCCGATGCCCTTGAGGATATGAAGGAGATTAAAGCGTATATCACCGACGAGCTGTGCAGCGAGCAATCGGCAATCAATACGATTGAAAAGATTATGAAGCGCATACGTCAGCTTGCGGATTTCCCCGAAATCGGTGAGCCGCTTTCCTCTATCATCAGCCTTGAAGTGCCGTATCGCTTCCTTGTCTGCGGTAACTATACCGCATTCTACAAGGTCGATGGCGACAAGGTTCACACCATCCGTGTTCTTTACGGCAGACGGAACTTTATGCAGATACTTTTCGGAAAAAATAATGATGATTTCTAAGTATTATTACTTAATCCAAATTGGGCGGCAAAAATGCCGCCCAATTTGGATATTTAATCGCTATATGAAAAACGAACAGGAATCTCTGTATAGCCAGCAGATGTAGGATACTGTCTATTGGATCCAATATTAACAACACCTTGATAAGAAACATTAATACCAGCATATTTTCCAGTAGATGCCCATGATGCAACGCAGACTAATTGAGCATCATCTATACTTTTGGGAAACCAAGTTCTTTGGGTTAAAACCCATTCAACTGTATCATCTGTATAATTTTCTGTTCTTTCAATCGTCGGTTTTTGATCTGATAAATCTATAGAATATCCAATCGAACCATTTGCTTTTCCATCACCGAATCCAACAGAAACACTCAGAGTGCCAATATTGCTTTGTGATGCCGGACCAGTTTCTAAAAGTTCATCGGTTGAAAAAGGAAGTGAATATTTAGTCATCATACCCGTTACTTCTCCACTTCCAGAAGTTACCCACGTTCTTGTTTTTATTGCAAAATAGTCATAAGTAGGATCCGTCTCGTCCATTTCGCGATAAAGCGTGTAATCTAAGTGAGATGCAAATTGATTATTATTCCCCCAATATGTAGTAAAATCAAATTCGCTTTTAACGATGGTTGCGCGCGTATTTCTGTTAATGTTTGTTTCTACGCAGTTGTTAAGAGCAGCTACCAAATAATTAATTTCTTTAGGAGTGTCGGCAAATTTACATAAAAGGGCGTTGTTACTATAACAAATTACGTTATAAATTTCTGTACTTTCAAAATTTGCATCGAATCCTTGTTCGATAGTATCACATTTGCTTTCATTAGGATCGTAGATATCCATAGAAAGAGAGAAGTTGTCTATATTTAGGACTTCTTTATAGTTGTTTATAGTCAGATGACCGTAAAGATAAACAAGAATGCCTTGATTATATGCAGCACGTGCAATTTCAACAGTTTCTTCGTTTGATATAGGAAGTGCAATCGCTTTGTAGTTGGTAAGTGTTAATTCGGAAATATTGCAGATTGAAGTATAATCAAACAAATCAAAATTGGTTATTATAGATTCCGAAATGTCAATATCGGAATTTGCGTATGAATCAATTTGCGATTGGTCAATTATAACAGTAGGATCACTGAGTTCGCTCAGAAAATTGTTGTACGAAGCTTCATCAACTGCGAATAGTAATTCCTTTCTCTGCTCAACCGCGCTTACGGCAAACGCTGGTATTGAGCTTAAACAAAGAATAAGACAAAGTGTAAACGAAATAATTTTTATTTTCCTGTTTTTCATTTTTTGGTTCCTCCATTGTTCTGATTTTTTTGATACGAATCAAGAAATTCACCTAAAGCAATTATCACTATACTTAATAGCACGCCGATTGTGATAAATGGTGCGCATAATAGGTCTTTAGATGAGAATGTAGTTACAGCAACAATAAATGTTGCTATAATGCCTAAAATTCCGGCAATTGAAAATAATTTTCCTTTCAAAAACTATCCCTCCTAAAGTTTATTGCTGACGAATTAGGGAAGTAAAAATCAGATTGAACCTTTATTTTTATCAATTAGCCTCCTTTATAATTTAATTTACCAAAAAAACAAGGCTCTCGCCTTGTAGGGCAAAAGCCTTTAGAGTAGTATACATCCCTCTGTTATGCTTCCCTACGATGGCATTAACCAACAGGTTCAAAGGGTCAGATTTTAATCTTCTCAACCGAAACCGGTTCCCCCAGCGTTATTAGTATATCATATCTCAGCTCGTATTTCAATAGATTTTATGAAAATTTATAAAATGTTCAAATATCTTAAAACGCAAAGAATCATATTTTTTCGTAACCAATTTTGTTTATACCATAATTTTATACACACTCGCCCCGAAGCTACTCTGCTTCCGTTCCATCAGTTCGGGCGGTATCTTAAGGAACCGCTGAATAACTCGCCTCCAAATCTCCCGAACATTCAATCATGCATAAAATGATGAATAAAACATCAAGGATCACAAGCAAAAGTCAAAAAACAGCCACGCAAGCACCGCCTGAGCCGGTTTTTCATCCCCAATGAGGGGGAATTACCTTCAAATGGGCATAGTTATCCTACTGCAGGCGTAGCTTGTTTATTCCGGAACTGTTCGGTGCGCCCGGCCCGGATGCACATCAACAGGTTGGCACACCCGAACAGGACATGGAACCGGTTCATATTCTTGGCAATGCCACGATATGCAACTTTCCTATACCCGAAATCCCGTTTGACTATGAGAAAGGCGTGCTCGACCTTACAGCGAATCGACGAGATACGATTTTCCATTTGCTTTTCCCAGTTGATTCCCTCATAGTCTTTGGATGTTTTCAGGCTGGAGGGACGCTTACAAATGCGGTAATCGATTGGGGACAGGTGTTCATCCTTTATGACATCCTCCTGTTTCGGAACACCCAGGTATCCTGAGTCTCCGTACACGACATGGTCATCCTCCCGGATCAGTTTAGTGGCTTCTGTAGAGTCATGGACATTGGCAGCCGTGCCTTCGATCGTGTGAATATACCCCGTTCCTGCATCCACTCCGGCGTGAACCTTCATCCCATGATACCACTGATTCCCCTTCTTCGTCTGATGCATCTCCGGATCTCGGGTTCCTGTACGGTTTTTCGTGGAACTGGGAGCAGAAATGATGGTAGCATCCACAATCGTACCGCCATGCATCAGCAAGCCGGATTCCTCAAGGCGATCCCTGATGTCAGTAAAAATCTTCTCTCCGATGTTGTGTTTCTCAAGCAGATGGCGGAACTTCAGCAAGGTTGTCGCATCCGGAACCTGTTCCGTCATAAAATTTATGCCAAGAAAACTACGCATGGCGTAGCTGTCATATATGGCGTCCTCTGTCCCTTCGTCGGACAGGTTGAACCATGTCTGCATCAGATACATCCGTAGCATCGTCTCGATACCCCGAACAGGTCGCCCATGCTCTCCCTTCGGATAGTACGGTCTGATCATTTCTACCCATGCTTTCCACGGGATGATCTTCCATAGGCGGAACTTGTACTGCCCGAAAGAAGTACGGATATGCGCAGGCTATACGGCTACCTTTTGAACGAGCGATGCCTTGACCGTGATGTCGTTTATGCTTTTATTCATGCAGGGATGCTCTATGAGGATGCACTCAACCACAATGCCGTGTTCGTCGGAACAGACGAGAACGGCAAGCCCCGACACATTCAGAAACGGTCAACCAACCCGCAGTCCGACTACAAAGGCAATGTCACAGGGAGCGATATTGCCTACGCTTTTCACCATGTCGGCACATCGGACAGACTCTATGTCTTCGAGGCGCCGATTGACATGATGGCTTACATCTCAATGAACAAGCAAGGATGGGAACAGCATTCCTACACTGCATTGTGTTCCACCGCCGACTGTGCCGCCATCCGGATGCTGAAAACTTACCCGAATCTCAAAACCGTTTACCTCTGCCTTGATCACGACAGCGCAGGCATCGAAGGAGCCTATCGGGTGGCGGAAAACATTCATGCACTTGGAGATTACACAGTCTGGCGCAAGATGCCGAAGAATAAGGATTGGGATGAAGATCTGAAAGCACTCCATGGCAGAACCGCCATCCCCTCCACCGAGCATACGAAGCTGGAACGCTACCGTAAAATCTGTTCTGAATTTCTTGCAGATGCGTGCATGGAAACGGATGCATGGAAGCATATCGCAGAGGCAAAAGGATACGCTTCCGCAAATTTTCTCTCCCTACTGCGCTCCGAGATGGACAAAGCGGAATCCGCAACAGACACACAAAACGAGCAAGCGCACCTGAGAGCAATGGCTGTCGGGTGCCTTGCTTTTTGCTTTTGCAGAGAGAAGCAGACGGGCAACGCATCTTCTTTTGACCGCTATGCCGAGGCGGTACGCTCTGCCTACAAGCCCCACAGGGACACCGAGAGCAGTGACGAACAGTGGGAATCCCTGCGGAAAAGGATCAGAGGGCTTGAAAAAGAATTCGGTAAAAGCTTCCCGCTTTCGGAAACAGAGATGAAGAAACAGTTAGATTCCGTTATCGCACTTGCTTCCGAATGCATCCGGCTTTCTGCGGCAGTTGAGTACGAGCAGAGCGAACAAGCGGCGGTGTTGAGTCTTGAATGATGGGCGAAGTGAGCGTTTGGGATTGAAAAAACGGCTCGGTTGTGGTATAATTAGGATACAGACAAATCGGAATTTGCAAGGATAAGGAAGTGCTTTAATGGACTTAAAGGAGTTTTATTTTCAAAACATAAAAGAGTCAGAATATCATTATCGTTTTTTCAATTATGTGAGAGATGCAATCAATATGCCCACTGTTTTTTGTGAAAAAGCAGTGACTCAAGACTGTCAATTTGAGATCTATGATGCTGAAGATGCGATAACAAAATTTAAAGAGTTATGCCAACCCGGGGTTGATTTCTCAGTTGAAAACAGATGCTGGTTTTACTTAACAACGTACTATCTGTATACGCTCGGCTATGAGATAAAAGAGTTCCCCCGAGTATTGGCAAGACCTCCTGTTGATCCTGCGGAATTTGCATATAATGAGATTAGAAATCGAATAATCGCTTTGGGCGGAAGTTTCAATGGAACCGTTCGTTATGCGACAAGAAGAACATTTGTCGCAGAGCTGATGTTTGAGCAAAAATCTTGCAACATAGAGGTAAACAATTCAATAAACCAAAAATTCATTGAAATTTCAACAAGACAAGCATCGTTCAACTCCATGCACACGGATGAGAAAATTGCCGAAATTGCAAATTTGATTGAAAACATGCTGAAACAAGGCGGAAAATTTGCATTGCTGAATTATGATGATGTGTGTTGTGGGTTCATCGACGACGCGACAGTGAAAAATTACAGAAATAAAATGCAGTGCTTTAGACATTGTTCAGACGAGGCAATAGCGGAAAGAAAAACATATACCGAAAAACAAAAGACATTTTTTATTGATTATGGACTTACAATTGTTAAAGCTATTCATGAACTGAAAAATAAACAATTTTAGAGATTTCAGTTCTTCAACTTATTTGTCATTGAGACACAGCCACCCGATTTTCAGTCGGGTGGCTTTTCAATTTTTAACGAAGGAGTAACCATGCAAGGACTAACAACACTTATAACCGTAGCTGCCATCATGAGCGGCGTTTTTATTTTGATTTCTTCGCTGTCCTATCTGTATTCCCTCCGTCAAATCAAGAACAAAACGGCGGGCAACGGACAGCACGGAACAGCAAGATGGGCGTCAAGTCGGGAGATCCGCAAGACCTACAAGGTGGTACCGTTTGAGCCGAAGATTTGGCGCATGGACGAAAAAAACCGTCCGACTGAGCAAGGGATCGTCGTCGGTTGCGAAAGCCGAGGCAACGAGACGCTTGCCCTTGTGGACAGCGGAGATGTTCACTGTATGATGATCGGTGCGGCAGGCGTCGGAAAAACGGCATTCTGGCTCTACCCGAACATCGAATATGCCTGCGCCACGGGGATGTCGTTCATGACAACGGATACCAAGGGCGACATCATGCGAAATTACGGTTCTATCGCCGAAAAGTATTACGGCTACAGAATCTCCGTCATTGACCTGCGAAATCCGATGCATTCGCATGGCAACAACCTTTTGCATCTTGTCAACAAGTATATGGATCTGTATGCCGAAACGAATGAGGTGCAGTACAAAGCCAAGGCGGAAAAGTACGCAAAAATCATCTCCAAGACGATTATTCTCTCCGGCATGGAGGGCGGTAACTTCGGACAGAATGCCTACTTCTATGATGCCGCAGAAGGACTTCTGACAGCGTCCATTCTGCTGGTGTCTGAATTCTGCAAGCCCGCAGAGCGGCATATCGTTTCAGTATTCAAAATCATTCAGGAGCTTCTCGCGCCCGGCAAGGGACGCAACCGCAATCAGTTCCAACAGCTCATGGAAAAACTTCCTGCCGACCATAAAGCGAAATGGTTTGCAGGTGCGGCTCTCAACACGGCGGAAAACTCAAGAACAGAGTCGTCTTCTACTGCGACGAGTTCGGTACGCTCCCGAAGATCGAATCCGCCGAAATGATGTTCTCAGCATCCCGTTCCCGCAGAGTCTCTATTGTCCCGATCATTCAGTCCTTTGCACAGCTTGAGAAAAACTACGGCAAGGAAGGTGCGGAAATCATCATTGACAACACACAGCTGACGGTCTTCGGCGGTTTTGCCCCCAACAGTGAATCGGCACAGACGCTCTCCAAAGCCCTTGGCTCCAAGACTGTGTTGTCGGGCAGTGTCAGCCAAAGCAAGAGTGATCCGTCAAGGTCGCTTCAGATGATTGAGCGTCCGCTGATGACACCCGACGAACTCAAAGCACTTCCAAAAGGCACTTTTGTGGTCACGAAAACGGGCTTCTATCCGATGAAGGTCAAACTCAAACTTTATTTCAAATGGGGCATCGAATTTGAGAAAGAGCCATATGTAGTGCCTCTGCGTGATTCCTCCATGGTCACCTATGCAAGCCGCGAGGAACTGACTGAAGCGATCCAAGCCAAATATCCGCCCAAGGAAAAGAAGGACGATGACGACACCATACCGGACGGAAGCATTTGTGTGGAAGAAGAAATGGCAATGCAGAATAGTCCCAAACTCAACACCAAACCACACAAGCCGGAGGTGAGGCAATGAGTTACTACGACTACGTCTATCGGGACTACGAACTGCCAAGCCGGGCGTCGAATGTCTATCGTTATCTGTGTGACAGAGCAAACTCGGACGGTCAATGCTGGCCGTCCGAGCGTACAATTGCGATGGATCTGAAGATTTCAAGGTCAACGGTCAAGCGTGCAATCGAAGACCTGAAACGGTGCGGGTATATTACGGTTGAGCGGCGGTATCGCAAAAACGGCGGAAACAGTTCGCTTCTGTTTGTGCTGAAGGATTTTTCAAAACGCCGCACAACCAAGGGATAACTCTGCCCATTCGGTGGTCTGGGGGTGGGTTCACCATGAACCCACAATGTGAATATAACAAGAGAATATATCTATATAGCGGAAAAAGAATAATCAGACAGGATCAAATTCTCTCTTACTGAGGATAGACACAAGGCAGGTTGCCGGATCAATCTGAATTACAATTTTGTTCTTACTTGTTTGATTTAGCAAAGCGTGAGATACAAAATGTCTTATTCCGCTGATACCTATAATGGGTACTGAACATTATTCCAATCGGGATCAACATAAGTAGAGCCGTTTGCATGATCACAACCCAAACAGGTCGATAAAGAAATTCGAAACCAAAAAATGAATTCAAGCTACATATCGAATTATTAGAAATTTTTGAAATGATACACAATAGCAATTCCATTCCAATCGTTAATAAAACAACCCATATCGATTTCCTAAAAAAAACGGTCATTGACTTGGCCAACATAATTATAATCGTTACCCCGAGTGCAGAAAACAGCCAACGGAGCAACAATGCTTCCACAAGAGTCAGTTGCATATTGTTAAATATTATTTCTGCACCAGCAGCATATGCTGTCCAATCGCTTAATCCGTATTTAATGTGAATAAGCAATAATTCGCTGGAATTAAACAACAATACAACAATCATTGAGAAAATGAATAACGATAAACATTTCACAAAATGAAATCTTCGATATGCCAATCGATTTCTGTTCAATATTCCTGGCAGGATTGCCTGAAACCCGCTTTCTTTTTCGAAAGTGATATATGGAACAATTAGCAAAATAATAGAAAAAAGCAAAAATAAATTATTGTTGCCTTGCACCAACTTTTTCCATCCAAAAGAATAGATCAGCCTTGCACGAATTCCATGTTTAGTCAGCTCTCCTATAGAACTCAGTTGCCGATCAATTACACGCAATACATCAAGTTCCAATTCAGCAACGCCAGCTTTCTGCTGTGCCTCTACATATTTATCTCGTGTTTCTTCGCCTTTAATAAATTTTTCGCGGACATTCAATGCCTCGCTTACTGTTTGGTTTAAGTGTAATTTCGTTTGAAAAGAGAATGCAATTTGATCCTCATACGAAAGGTTTGACATTTGTCCGATGTAATATCTATATATTTTTTCGAGGTCATGTTCTTCTGCTTTTATGGTAGTATTTAGAACAACAAGACTTGTGATCATCAATATTGCGATGGCTACAGCAGTCTTAATTGACCACATTTTCTTAATTTCATAGTAAAATAAGCTTTTGACTGACATTTTCTTGCTTGCAGTGTTAGCACTTCGACCTTTACTCACTTGAACAGTATTGCAATATCGAAACCGCCATACAGAAAAAAGAATTAGCAATGCAATTGCCCCAAAAGCAACCATTCCAAACAGTTCGAGTTGAGAAAAAAAGCAGAACAGCTTTTTTCCGCTTAAGCGAACAAGCCAATTGCCTGCAATGAAATTTTGAATATTCAACTGATAAAAGACAGAGAAGATATTATCCGAATAAATATTCGATAATGAGTAGTCAACGCCCAAAAGCAAAGCACTAAGAAACAACTGCCATATTGCTTTTCGCACTATGATTCCAAATAATAAAACGGCCAAAGCCACGATGAACACCGTAAACAAAGCGATCACAAATCTTAGCATAACGGCTTGAATAACGGTAATTCTGTAAGGGCAATGAATATACATTGGAATGCTCTGAATCGGTGAGAACATCCCAGAGATGCCGCTTCTGATTGCTACTCCTATTGCTTGTGAGATCAGCAATACAAGAGAACCTGCGGACAAGGTCATAAATAGCACGATTATTTTGAAAACACATATTTTGATGCGTCCATGCCGAAAGGTAGACAGAATAAGTGGTGCAGAATATTCTTGATAGATTAATATGACTGCGACAATGATTCCCCAAAAAAGAGCGGAAATATAAGGAACTGTTGAAGAAAGTATCGCATCAAACCCACGAACTTCATGTTCAACATTCAATGACCGAAGTGCAGAGTATCGCGTGATTATTTCAAGCTGATACTGCGCATTTTCACTTTTTTTATTTTCAATGCTTAAATAATTCATCTTAGCATTGTAAATGATATTATCGATTTCGTCTATGTAATGTTCGGAATACCGATCATCGGGCGCATCATTTTCGTATGGAATCATTCCAAATATACAATTCATCCCCATTAATGAGACAAAAAGAATGATGCAAAGTCTGTTTTTAAATATTTTTTTTAATTCGTAACGATATAGATTCATATTTCAATTCATTCCAAACACTTCAAGGTACGCTTCTTCCAAGGTAGGAACAACTAAAACCGCATTTTCGGAAGGCTTTTCATTTGAAACGACATGTACCTCATTGCCTGTCATGCGATAAAGCGATCCAATTGCAAGTTGTTTTGAACTTTCAACCCTCCAGCATTTTTTTTCAACATCTTTTATGATGCTGTCTAACGCTCCTGATTTTACGATCAAGCCACGCTTCAAGAAAATCACTTCATCTGCAACCTCCTCTACATCGTTGACAATGTGCGTTGAGATTATAATGGTTATATTTTTTTTCTGAGCTGCCATAAAGTTTTTGAAAGCTACTCGTTGCACGGGATCAAGTCCTGCAGTCGGCTCGTCCAATATCACAAGCTCTGGGCAACCAATAAAACTCTGTGCAATTGCCAAACGTTGTTTAGTCCCTCCGGAAAGCCCGCGGATTTTTTTGTACTCATACTCCTTCAATTCAAACACCGTTAATAGCTCCCGAATCTGTTTTTCTCTGTTTTCTGCCCGTTTCAATATTGCGACATAATCGAGCATTTCATATACAGTAAAATTTGGATACATTGCCGGATATTGAGGGACATAGCCTATTTGTTGATCTCTTGAAAACGATATGCGGTTTTCTTCATGAAAAGAGATGCTTCCAGAATCAGGTCTAACATTTCCCGTCATAATATTCATAAGCGTAGATTTTCCGCTTCCATTCGGACCTAAAATTGCATAAATCCCACAGTTAAAATCGTAGCTGAAATTATTTAACGCTTTTACATCCTTGTAACTTTTCGAAATATTATTTGCGCTGATCATAGTGGCCAAACTCCCTTTATGGCGTTAAAACAAAATTATCTCCGGTGTCAACATTGACGAACCAAACGGTATTACCATTATGGGTATCCGAATGTTTGGCACTATTTTTGCTTACATAAATACCAATATAGCCGTCTGCATAGAATGAAGTCCCTATCTCGGGGTACACACCATTGTTTGTCAATGTATAGCCCTTTGGAACTGTTCCGATTTTTCTTACGCTCAAATCTGATAGCTTCTTGTAATAAATTGAATCCCACTCACTTTTCTCATTTATGTTGTATACGATTCCCTTAGGGTCATCTGCATTATCAAGTCTGTACGAAAAAATACCTGCGACAACCTCTTCCCAGTTATCACTTTTTGTTTTTTTTCTACAAATTGTATGCGTAAATGTGCCGTCTTCCCCATAAATTGTTTTGAAATCGTAAACATAGTCTCCCGTTCTTAACTCATAGGTAGCAGGGGTTTGATTCTTGAAATTGTAGTCGGTGGTAAAATAACTGCCAGATCCGTCGCAATCCCACCAAAGAATTTGATTATCTGTATAAGTTTCAACACTGACTGCACTTCCCAAGCCCTCCTCGTTGAGCTTGACCAGTTCTTTGCTTTTCATAGTATATCGGTATACATCCCATACCGAGCCTTTCGGTTTTCCATCACCATCATATTCAACATGAGAAGCAGAGAAGTATGCAGCCTCTTTTATAAAGGTTACGCTTTGATAGCCTGGGCAATCCAAAAGCTGTGAGATTATTCCATTCTTCAGATCATAGCAGTAGATTGTATATCCTCCGAGAATGCCTTCCTCAAGTCTACCATACATAATGTAATCATGACTCACATAAGCAGTGAAAATGTTCGTTACTAAGCAAGAGGTTGTATCGTGTCTGCATAAAGGATCTGGACATGCAATCACAGCTTTTTTATCAATCACATCATATCGGATCAACTTTCCGTACATCTTGGCAGCGTAAACAAAACGATCCCCGGTAATTTCAGGAAAATCAAGATCTCCTGTGGGTGATTTATTACCACATCCCCATAATGCTGAAATTATTAACGACAGTAGTAATAATAATGTTATTTTCTTTTTCACGGTTATTTGTCTCCTGTTTCTGTATTATCTGGAGCGGATTTCGAACCAATGGTTTTTGAAAATTATATTACAACTATTATAATTATAAACATTGAAAATCCGTACAATTCTCAAAAGCCTCATGGTATGTATATGTACATATACATACCATGAGGTCAAAATAGAATCAGTTGTTCACAAGGTCATTGGCAAAATTGCAGTTATTTCCATCAGAGCATGCGCCATTTCCTTGACCATTATTGTATTGTTTGCAAAGACCAACGATGTAGGTGTTTATGCCGCCTATAACTCGTGCGTCCACAGGCGAAATATCATCAGGAATTTCCAAAGAAGCAGTCGGCGAATATTTAGCATAAGATGCGCTCTCTATATCTGATGCTAAAAATCTTGCAGACCAACCCTTCATTCCTTTTACCAGTGATTGTGTCGCCACATAATTTTGTTTTTCAGTAACCGTTACTGTTGTTTGAGAATAAAGGACTTTTCCGGTAGTGGCATTGTTTGTCCACATTTCTGCAAATCCCAGTTTCGTGCCACTGTTATCAACAATGCTCTTTGTTCCGTTCCCGTAAGCGGCTGCTGACAAACTAAGAATCATAGCAATCAACAGCATCGCGCAACTCGAAATAACAAATTTTTTCTTCGTGTTCTTCATCATAATCCTCCAATTTTTAACACAACAATGAGTGATAGATTTTTACTTCTCGAGAGTCTTCGATGGAGAAAAATCATTTCTCCGTGCCATATAAAAAGGCGGACTATCAATTTCTAACATCATAACGCATCCTCCTATAATATTTTTCTGATGTTATTATATCATACCCATTCGTATTTGTCAAGATAGTATTTAATAAATAGTATTGACAATTTTATATTGTGTGATATAATGTTACTGTGCATAAGGTGGTGATTGTTTGGACCGGCATGATGATATCGAGGAAAATATTAAATATGGTCTTATAGATATGCTGATTCTTGCGTTGCTAACAATCGAAGATATGTATGGGTACAGGATAAAAACAGAATTAGCTCAAAGAACCAACAGTGCCTTTATTCTAAAAGAAGGTTCTTTATACGGACCACTATATAGAATGGAACGACAGAAGTTAATATCAAGCAGAAAAGAATTGGTCGGCGAAAAACGTTTTCGTAATTATTACCACATTGAACCGGCTGGTCGAGAGTATTTGGCATATGCCATAAAGAAATTTCAATTGATATTTAGTGGAGCTTCTAAACTCATGGAGGGGTGTCAAATTGGTGAAGAAGATACAGAATAATAAAAGTATCGTTGCGTCATATATTAAGGAACTTAAATCAGAATTGTTTTGTTCACCGAACATGAAAAAAGCAATTATCGCTGAGATTATAGATGAAATTGACGATATCGAATGTAAAACACAGTTTCTCACGTTACAAATCCTGTATGATAAAGTAGGGCAACCGTATGAGATTGCCAGAAGCATTGAAAACCGAGATGATATTGAAAAGCTGAAGCAAAGCGCCAAGAAATACCATCGCACGAAAATAATCTGTGCAATATGTTTATTAATTGCATTTTTGGCGACAGTCATAACAATTTTCATTGTAAAATCAAATAAAACGTATCATTCAAAAACATATAATAATAGTTACATAGCGGAGGAAACTTATTCGTCATGAAAAAAGTCACTGCATTCATTTTTTCTGTAGCATTGTTAATTTTAACAATATCCCCAATCGTCCAAGCCCAAAACTACATTTCTGACGATTTATATGACACATATTCTTTTACAGAATATTTCGAAGACGGCAGTTATACTGTTACCACAATAAAACAATCACCCGCAAAAGCTTTATCCGCTTATTCTGCTGTTTATACTAAAATTGGAGAAAAACATGTAGATTTGTTTAGCTCGGATGATGAGTTACAATGGGAGTACACCCTGATCGGAACTTTTCAAGTAAACGAAGGCGTTTCTGCCGTTTGCACAAACTCTACTTACTCATCAAAAATCCATGTAAGTGGTTGGTCACTAATAACTCACGATAATACTTATTCAAACAATATTGCTCGTGGTACAGCAACCTATAAGAAAAAGGTTCTTTTTATCACAACAAACACACATGATGTTGAAGTTGCAATTGGATGTGACAAATACGGTAATGTTGGTTAAAACTATAAGTTTGTGCAAAATGTCGCTTTCGATAACCGAAAGCGACATTTTTTGG
>ULNM01036130.1_pt1 | contig 14077 bp, 13 predicted proteins | sample 1951921 | NCBI WGS metagenome assembly ULNM01 (sample SAMEA4835577, study PRJEB28245) | human gut metagenome | biome: gut microbiome; material: fecal sample | place: Denmark | collected 2008
ATTTTATGATAGCATTGGCTATTTCATCTTCATCTATTATCTTTGTTTTTTTAATACCTTTACACTTATGTTCAACCGTATAGACAAGTTCTATTTGGTTAAAATTGTTGACTTCTCCTACAACTAAGCTAACCTTCGAGGATCCAATGTCTATACCCACAATTATATCACCGATTGCCAAAACTAACTCCTCCATTTTTTATTGCTTTTTATTTTAGATAAGAATATTATATTTTGCAAAAAAAGTCAATAGTTTTGTCATAATTTTGTAATATTTTTGTAACAAAATTTCCAAAACTATTGTAATTTGTTTTTTTATTATTTTTTATGTATTATTGTGTCACTTTTTCTGCATTCTCATCTGCTTTATTTTTTCCTTTTTTGTCTTCCATTTTTTTCATAAATTTATCAACATAGTATCTACGTATGATAGCTAGGTTGGTAAATATTCTTCCCACAAATACTACTATTGCTGCAAGATATATGTCCACATTTAACTTTTGTCCTAATATTGTAAGTAGTATTGCAAGTATAGCATTTCCAAAGAATCCTGTTATGAATATTGTTAGGTTAAAGTTCTTTTTTAATGTTGCTAATATTCCTCCAAATACTGAGTCCAATGCTGCTATTATTGCTATCGCCAAGTAACCTGAATATGTATATGACACCATTGGTGCAAATAGTCCTATTAATGCTCCTATTACGCATCCTAATATTATTGCTATTAATATCATTCTCCTGCAACCTCCTTCATATATTTTATATCTATGTTTTCCGAATATTTTGGTATTTTTATGTTTCTTTGCTTTTCTAGTGTTACAGTTTTTCCACTGTTCTTGTAACTATCTATAAATCCACTATTTTTCATACATAACGTACTTGTTAAGTATGTTTGATTTCCTATTGCTTTTACAACATAAGGTGAAATCAATCTTTGTCTTGGTTTTATTAATATATATGAATCTATATCAACAATGTCTGTCATACTTAAAATTCTTACACCATTTATTGATATTGCTTCTGCCCCTGCAAATCTTAGTTCATTAATTAACTCTACTAAATCATCCGCTTGTATTTGTCTTTCTTGGTTGTCTGTAAGTGTTACAACAACACCTTCTCCTACTACATTTGTTGTTCCTAGTAATAGGTTCGATTTTTTCAATTCTTCATCCAATAGCTCAGAAGCCTCATCATTTGATTCTATTTTTGCATTGTATTCTTCAATTTTAGAGTTGGTCTCTGTAAGTTTTTCATTGACCTCTTCATATTTACTTTTCCATGTTGATATTTGCTCTCTTAATTCCGCTTCCCTCATATTTTCAATGTCTGTTTCGTTTACTTGCTCAACTGTTTTGAACTGTATGAACATTACAGCTACTAGCAAAATACACATTATTAGTATGCTGATCGACATTGTTATTGTTCCTTTATTAAATTTCATTTTCAAGTTTTATCACCTCTTATTCTGCATATTGAATATATTTTGAATTTATTACTCCAGTATATTTTTTTATTGTTACATTATTTGATTGTTTGATTGATGTTGGTGTATAGCTATTATAGTATTCGACCGTTCCTCCTGGTCTTGAAAGCGCCGAATTTATGAATGATGCATTTCCTATTGCCTTTATTATAAATGGTGAGCTTATTTTCTCTCCGTTTACACTTATTACATTTCCATCACATGTAATTGAAGAAGTTGACACTAATCTTTGGTCATTTATTGATATCGCTTCTGCTCCCGCATTTTTTAATTCATTTACTATTTTTAGAAGATAACCATAATGAACTAAGTAATAGCTAGGATCTATTATCGTGCTATCTGTTGAAACATTGTTGTTGTCTTTTATTGTTACTATAATTCCTTCTCCTGTTACGTCTGTTAATCCTAAAAGTATGTTGTTTTTCTTTAATTGTTCTTCCTTTTCAGCTGAACCGTCAGTATTTTCACTTGCGGTTTGTCTTACACTTTCCAGTTTTTTCTCTGCTGATTGTAGCGTTGCATACGTGCTATCATATCTTTCTTTCCATTTTAGTACTTGGTTTCTCAAATCGTTATTTGAGAAAGATGGCGAAACTAATTTATTTGCATTATTAGCCGCTTTTATTTGAATTACTATTGTCATGGTTAGTATTAAACACATTATTCCTAATGTTATTGCTATTTGCTTTTTGTTCAATTTTCTCACTCCTTGTTAAACACTTTCTCTAAAATAAAGCTTATGTGTGTTTATATTCATATTTATGAATATTTCTCCTTCTATGTCTTTTTCATTTTCTAATATACTCATTAGTGAAGACATTCTTGTTTCTAAATAACTGCAATCTCCTAAATATACAGTCTTTTTCTCTTGTTCTAGTCTTAATGTATAATTGTCTGAATTGCTAATATCTATTGTTGTTATCAAATTTTCTATGTTATGTGTTTTGGCAACTGCCATTATTTTTATGACTGTTCCCAGTTTTTCCAAGTCGTCTTTATTTAGCCTATTTCCAGGTTTATAATTTTCTTTTGATGTTGTTGTTCCTAAAATTGTTGGAATATCTTTTTTTATGCTTGATATTTCTAGCATATATCCTTGGTTGCTTAAATAAACATATCCATTGCCATATTCTAGCATAAAACTTGGCTTTCTTTCTTTAACTTGAATTTCTATTGTGTTTGGTAGTTTTTTGTGTATTGCAACTTCATTTATGTAAGCATTTTCTTTTATTCTGTCTATTGTTTTTAATTTCATAACTTTGAACATATTTTCTTCTGTTTTAATTCCAGAAAGGCTTATTATTTCTTCTGATGATAATATTATATTTCCTACTACTTGAATGTTTTTTATATTAAATAGTGGAGATAACATTGCTGCTATAATCGCTATTAATACTAATATTGATATTATCAACATTTTTATTTTCTTGCTCTTTGGCTTTGCGTTGTTTGGTTTTGTATTTTTTATTTCTTTTGTTTTTTTGTTTTTAGGTATTGTTTTCTTTGGTATTATTGTTGTTTTTGCTTTCTTTTCTTTTTTGTTGTGTATCTCTTTTCTGTCCGGAAGCCTTGTTACACCTATGATTATTTCATCTTCATATTTTTTCTTTTTTTCAGCTTGTCCACTTTGCTCAGCTTTTGAAGCAGATTTTTTATCTGCTTTCTTCTTTTTTATCTTTTTTTCTTTTTTTGATTCATAATCAAAGTCATACAAATTTTTAGTAGTTTTCTTTGGTTTCTTCTTCATTTAATCACCTTCTTCTATTTGTATATTTGCTCCTAATTTATTAAGTTTTTTGTCTAAGTTTTCATACCCTCTTAATATATATTCTATATTTGTAACTTTTGTCCTTCCTTTTGCTTGCAATCCTGCTAAAACTGTTGCAACTCCGCCTCTCAAATCTGTACATTTTACACTTGCAGCAGACATTTTTCTTACACCTGTTATTATTGCAACATTTCCTTCTTGTTTGTTTTTTGCTCCCATTCTTTGCAATTCTGATAGATATTTAAATCTATTTTCAAATATGTTTTCTGTTATTACTGATGTTCCCTTTGCCACTGATAATACGCTTCCAAATATCGACTGCATATCTGTCGGGAATCCCGGGTACGGCATTGTCTTTATTTCTACCGCCTTTAATCTTTGCGGTGCCTTTAGTTCGACTTTATCTTTGTCTACTGTTATTTTGCATCCAGCTTCTTCTAGCTTTGATATTATTGGTACTAGCTGTTCTAGCATTGCATTTTTTATTGTTACTCTTCCTCCTGTAATTGCTCCAGCACACAAAAATGTTCCCGCTTCTATCCTGTCAGGCATTACTCTATATTGTACTTCTTGAAGTTTCTTAACTCCTTCTATTTCTATTGCATTTGTGCCTTCTCCTGTAATTTTTGCTCCCATTTTATTTAGCATTTTTACCAAGTCTACTATTTCTGGTTCTCTTGCTGCATTTGTGATTACTGTTTTTCCTTCTGCTAACACAGATGCCAGAATAATATTTTCTGTTGCTCCTACGCTTGGAAAATCTAAGTCTATATTTGCACCTACTATTTTATCACAACTGCACTTAATAAATCCATACTCTTCATCAATATTTATTCCAAGTTTTTTAAAAGCTTTTAAATGTAAATCAATTGGTCTTGCTCCAATATCACATCCTCCTGGATATGAGAATGTTACTTCTTTAAATCTGCTGAGTATTGCTCCTGCAAGTATTACTGTTGATCTCATTTTTCTCATTAAGTGTTCCGGTATTTCTTTTTTGTTTATGTATCTAGAATCTATCTCTATTTTATCATTATTCTTGCTTACTTTGCAACCTATATATTTCAATATTTTTAATGTTATTTGCATATCATGTATGTTTGGCACATTGTAAATTTTGCTTTTTTTGCCATTTAATATTGTTGCTGCAATTATTGGTAGTGACGCATTTTTTGAACCAGATATTTTTACTTCTCCTTCTAGCTTTTTTCCTCCTTCTATTATGTAGCTATACATCTTTTTCACCCTTTCTGTTTTTGGTATATATTATGTTTAGTTTGTTTAAAAGGTGATTTCTTTATTTTTCCTAATAAAATAAGAGGGCTTTTACCCTCTTGTTTCATTTTTTATTTTTTGTTCTATTCTTTTTCTTTCTTCTGGTGTTGTCCAATAGTTTTTATAGATTACTGCTAGAAGTGCTCTTGTTTCTTCTAATAAGTTTGAATTGTCTATATCCCCGTTAAATTCAAATTTGTAATCATCGTCTTTTTGATCTATTATTGTTTGTAGTATCTCTTTTGGTATTTTCGACAAGTCTTCTGAAGAAATGTTTTTTATTATTTCATATAATTCTTTATATGCTTTTGGATAATTATCTTCCATGTTTTCCTCTTTTCTTTAATTATATTTCTAGTTCTGTTTCTTGCGCATTTCTGCACCTATCCTGTTCTAGTCTGCGTTCTGCCTCTATAATACTTTGTGCTTTCACTGCTTTTTCTCCTGTAAATAATGATTGTTCTATTCTTCCTATATCTATTGGTTTTTTGGCTGTTTTTTCCCTTATTTCTGATAATACTAATCCACTTTTTTCTAGCATTGCCATATTTGTATCATATCTTGCTTGGTAAATGTGTCTGTCTTCTTCTGGTATTGCAAGAGCTAATAGTCTTTTTAGTTTTTCTTCTTGTGTAATTGTAGGGTCTTTTAGTTCTTCAAAATCACGAAGATATTGTTCCTCTTCTTGAGTTCTTGTCTGCTTTTTTTGTATTGATGCTAATCTTTCTGCAGAATTCATTATTCCTCCAAAAAGGTTTATGTTTTCCACCCATACATCAGGGTCTAATGTTCCATTTGATAATCTAAATTCTATTGTTTCTTTTATTCTATGTGCATAGTTTTTAAAGTTTACGCTAGAGTATCTGTCTTTTTGAATATCTATTAAACTCATTAGTAAGTCACATTCTCTTGTTCTGTCATCTACATATATTTGTTGTCTTTTTATTGCTTTTTCGATTTTTCCTGATAGAGGAACTGCATGTTTTTCTACCGCTTTAAGTCTTGTTATTTCTCCTTCTTTGTTGCTAATTGCATATAATATCTCTTCTGAGTTACACCAAAGTTCTACTAAATTTCTGTATGATTGTGCTGTTGTTAAGAATTTTTCTCCTATGTGAATATGTCCTCCACATTCTCCATTTACTATTGCTCCCATTGTTTTTAGTGCATTACATACAAAATATATTTCTTCGCTATCTCCTTTGCTTCCTGTTAGTATTGGAGATGTGTATTCTGCTCCATTTTCTACACTTTCTTCTTCTTTTGATTTCCATCTCTTGAAGATAGAATTGTTTACTTCTAGATTTGCCGCTTCTATTTCTATCCCAACTGTCATTCCCTCTGGGATTTTAATTTCTTTCACTTCTTGCGTTGTTTCTGCCATTAATTGTTGGACTAAGTCATCATTTCCAAATTCTAGTGCAAGAACTAATCTTTCTTGTTTTTTCAGTCCTAGTTCTGGGTTTTCCATATATTCTTTTATTGTTTTTTCATCCCTTGTTGCTTTTATTAGTTTTACTTTACTTGCTGGAGATAGGTCTAGCCTCTCGTCTTTTAAGCATTCTTTTATAATATATGGTTCTTCTATTGTTTGTATAAGCTCAACTTTATCTTGTTGGTTTAGTTTTATCTCTCTATCTCTTAAGCACTGTATTGTGAATTCTGGGTCATTTATGTATGCAATAAGGTCTTTTTGTTGATATGCAACAAGGCCTTTGTCTTTTACACATCTTTTTGCAAACTCTTTATCACCTATTGTTTCTATTATTGCTACTTTGTGACTGCTCATTGCAACTTCATCTAAGAATTCTCTTAAAACGTTTTTGTCTTTTACACTTTGCAAAACTCTTTTTATGTCTTCTGGATACATTATTTGAGGGTTTTTTAAACATTGTTTTACTAATTCTACATCTTGCTTTTCGATTACAATATTTGCCTTTATATGAGAATCAAGTTGCAATTCTTTTGCTATTAGACACGTAATTATTTCTTCTGGAGAATCTAATGATTTTATTAGTTCTGCTTTTTCTCTGGTCATAAAAGTTCCACGTCTGCCAAATAACATGTTTAGAGTAAATTCTTCATTTCTTACTAATTTTATTATTTTTACTCTGTCAACACTCAAAATAGGCGTATCTGGATCTTCTGCACATTTGCGCATAAATTCTCTATTTCCCGTTACTGTTATTATTTGTGTTATTACTTCTGATGGCATTTTTAGTTTCTTTGCCCTTTTTATTAAGTTTGGTGCTTCTTCTACACTAACTCCTCTTTCTTGAATTTTTTTATTAATTTCGTCTACTGTCATTTTTTTCCTTTCTAAATCAGTCTTTTTGATTAAAGGCTTCTTTTATATTATCTCACAAATTGGCATATTTTTCAACTTTTTGGGCATTAAAAATAGAATCCAAAGAATTTCTAGATTCTATACGTTTATTTCTTTAAATCTTTTATTACTGTATTTTTTTAGCTTTCTCCATAGTGCAATTACAACTACTGCTAAAACTACTAATTCTATAAGTACAAATAAGTTTGTATTTGGTGTTTGAGCCCCTGCTACCATTAATACAGCAAACACAAGTCCCAATATCATTCCACTAAACACAGCTATTGTTGTGCTCATGCTTTGTTTTACAACTTCTGTGTCTGATGAAGCATTCATTTTTGGATATTTTAGATTTGTAAATAATCCGATTATTGCTATAAGTATTGGCATTAATATTGATATTGCCAAAATAAATAGTATATCTATTATTCCAACTTTGAATGCTATAAAAAATATTAAATCACTTATTAATATAACTGGCATCGTGATTATACAGCTCATTAAGATTTTAGATAATAGTATTGTGTCAACAGATGTTGGTAAGCTTTTTGTTATGTTGAAGCTTTTTCCTTCTAGGGATATTGAAGATGATGTTATTGATGTCATACAGGCTGTATATGTAACTAGGCAGAAGAATATTTTTGGCATCAGCGAAATAATCGTGTTTATATCAATTCCCTCTCCTTCTGTTATCGTATTTATCACTCCATTTATGTTCACGCTCATCGCTATTGTTACTATCAATAATAAAATTAAACCAACTGACGTATTAAAAATGTACACTGTTGAGGAAAAATATCTTTTTAATTCTTTTGATACCAATGCTGATAATTTGCTTTTTACTTTTACTTTGCTTTCTATGTTTTTTAGCTTTTTATTTTTTCCTTTTTCTGATGATTTAGATATTATTCCAAAATAAAATCTACTTGCAATCATAATAAAAATCACTAATGGCACTATATTTACCACTATTAGAATCAGTAATGTTGTTAAATTAAAGTTCTGTATCAAGTCTATGTATGCACCTGCTGGGTAATACACCTTTTTAATGACTGCATTTATGGTTTCTGCATTGTTTATAACATTTTCTAAAATTGCTTGTGTGTTTAGTGAGATATAAAATATTCCAAAGAATATTATCATTGTAAACACTGTTTGTACTATTTTTTTAGCTTTAAATTTTACAGATACTGCTTTTACTACATATCCAATTATTGAACTTATTACTGTTGGAATTATCGGTAGTAAAAATGTCATTAATATTGATATTAGATAAAAACTTATTCCTGGATGTTCATAATATATGTACACAACATATGCAGGTATCATAAATAATGCGTTATATAAGAATTGAAATGATAGTAGTTTAAATATTCTTACAAACAGTATCTTTGATTTTTCTATTGGTAATGAAAATAGCAGGTCATTGTCTTTCGCATCAAACAATATTCCTTGTGATTTATATATTCCTTCTACTAATGTAAGTATTGTCGTGAATATTATAAATAATGTTAGCATTATGTACGTTAGGTTCACTTTTGAAAATTCTAATGCAAACATCTCAGCATAGACTCCTACTGCAAACATTACTATTAGTGAAAGCATGATTGGAAATATTATTTGTTTTGTTCTTGAGTCGCTGGCTTTTGTCTTATATTTAAACATATCCATATCTTGCGACATGGCTGCTTTTAATAAATAGATTAATTTCTTCATAGCCTATTCCTTTCTAGAATCTTTTTCATCTAGCTCTAAGAACACTTGCTCTAAAGATTCGTCTCCTTTAATTTCACTCATCTTTCCTACTTTTACTATTTTGCCTTGCTTTATAATTGCAAACCTACTACATAATTTTTCTGCCACTTCTAATATGTGTGTTGAGAAAAATATTGTTTTACCTTCTTTGCACATTTGCTTCATAATTTCTTTCATGTCAAATACTGCTTTTGGATCTAATCCTACAAAAGGTTCATCCATTATTAGTATCTTTGGATTATGTGCAAGCGCTGATATTAACGCAACTTTTTGTTTCATTCCATGTGAGAATGATGATATTTCATCATTTAGGTTATCTGTCATTTCGAACATTTTAGAATATTTTTCTATTCTCTCTTTTCTCTCTGCTTTATCCACCTCATACATATCACATATAAAGTTTATAAAATCTATTGCTTTCATATTTTCGTATAAGTCTGGGTTATCTGGTACATACGCCATCTCTTTTTTACATTCTATTGGCTGTTTTTTTATTGATTTTCCGTTGATTAAAATATCTCCTTGTTCAAAGTCTAATATTCCTACTATTGATTTAATAGTTGTTGTTTTGCCAGCTCCATTATGGCCTATGAATGCAAATATTTCTCCATCATTTACAGTAAACGATATATCATCCACTGCCTTTTTTTCTCCATTATAGGTTTTAGTTACATTTTTTATCTCTATCATTAGGTATTCCCCTCTTTATTCTATGAATATTCTATCGTTCTTTATGCTTGTTGTCAATGTGTTTGTAGTAAATTGACATAATATAATTATCGTGATATAATGTTTGTATACTATCCTCGGTATAGGGATAAAAAAATCTATACCTGTAGTTTTTTCAACGCTTAGAATTAAGGAGGAAAAGACATGTCTATTCGGGAAAGTGAGTTTGCTACCTTATGCAGGGATAGCGACACTTTAAACCATTTGGCACGGAGTTCGCAGGACGAGGAGACCTTGAACTGCGTTGTCCGTAACGAAAACGCGGATCCGCAGGTTCTCATGACCCTGACGAAATGCAAGTTCCCGAGTGTTCGGGCTCAGATTATTTTTCACGATAACGTCACTCCTGACATTATCGAGAAGCTTTCTGAGGATGCTTCTTCGGAAGTTTTGGCAACCCTGGCCTTGGCTCTGACTGAGCCTCACTACGAGGATATTTTGGAGAAGTTGTCTGATAGCCCCAACCGGGCTGTCCAGTACGCCCTTTCTCTGAATCCCGCAACTCCTGATGTTGCTTTGGCAAATATTGCAAGCAGCAAGTCGTTGATGGTGCGTGTTAGTGTTGCTAAGCACCCTAACGTCGACACCAAAACTCAAGAGAATCTCTCTCAGAGCATGATTCACGCCATTCGCATGGCTGTTGCTGCCAATCCGGTTACCACAAAGTACATTCGGATGGCGCTTTGCAAAGACCCCGCCAAGGACGTCGCTGCTATGGCCCAGGCCATGCTCGATAAGTAAATTTCCCAATAATAGGCTACCCCTGAAGAATTCTTCAGGGGGCTTTTTTATTTTTCTTTGAATATTTCTTTTATTTCTTTCATATGTTCTAATGTCGTTATATATCCTTGGTTATAGCAATAGTCTATTTTTTTAATGTTAAACACGTTTGCTTCTGGCAAGTCTAGAGTTATTGCATAGTCGCTACTTGCTACTTCTGATGCAGTTCTCTGGTCAAATAATAAGTCAACCGATTTTAATGCAACTTCAAATAGATTTTTTGGATCATAAAATTTTTCTGAACTAAATCTAATAGACAAGACTTTATCTGCTCCTAGCTTTCTTACTTCGTGTGTTGGCAGATTGTCAAATATTCCTCCATCCACAAATTTATGTCCTTTAAAGACTGTTGGTGCAAATACTCCTGGATAGCTTGCACTTGCTCTTACAGCCTTTCCTATTTGTATATCTTTAACATATTCTACTTGATTTGTTTCATCTAATGTCTCTTGATTTGTAAATACATATTTTTTGCTTTCTGTTATTTCTGTGGTTGGCATACAAATTGGCATTTTTATGTCTTTTATATTTTTTAAACCTTTTAATTCCGCACATTCAGCTATTGCTTGTTCTATTCTTTCTCCTGAAAGCACTCCGTATCCCATAAAGTTTCTTTTATTTTTTACATTTGACCAATAATACTTTGGATCAATCTTCATTATGTCTTTTGCAAAATATTTGAATAATTTAAGCATTTCATCTGTTGAATAGTCCATTGCATATAATGCAGAAACAATGCTTCCTATACTTGTTCCTCCTATGCAATCTATCTCGATTCCATTTTCTTTTAGTGCTTTTATTGCTCCTATATGTCCTGCTCCTTTTATTCCTCCCCCTGCTAGGGCTAGTCCTATTTTCATAACTTTCCACAGTCCTTTCTTTGTTTAATATTTTACTATTAATTTATCAAATTTAGTCTGTATATATTTTTCTAATTTTTCCATAAATACATTTGATTCAATTTCTTTTTTTGACACCATATCTAGCCCTTTTTCCCAACTTGCTGTAAGTTTAGGATTTAACATATCTGGCATCGCATTATATACTATGTCATATATTATTTCTCCCTTTTGTGTCGGAGTGATAATCTGAGTTTTGTCATTTATTTGTATATATTGTATTTTTTCTAATTTCTTTATTATTTCAGCTCTTGTTGCACTTGTTCCAATTCCTGCACCTTTTATTTGCTCTCTTAATTCTTCATCTTCTATTAACTTTCCTGCATTCTCCATTGCTAAAATTATAGAACCTGAATTGTATCTTGTAGGTGGATTTGTCTGCGCTTCTTTTGTTTCATAATTTACAACTTCTATTTCCTGTCCTTTTTTTATTTGAGCAAATACTGCTAAATTGTCTTTTTCTTCATTGTTTTCCACTTTTTCTGCAGAGTCTGTGGATTCTTTTGGTGTATTTTTATTTTTTAGTACTTCTAAATACCCCTGATTTAAACAAACTTTTCCACTTGCACTAAACTCTTCCTGATACTCTTTGTTTTCTACTTGAATTATAACTGACACTTTGTTGAATTCAGCAGGAGGATAAAATATTGCTAAAAATCTTTTCACTATAAGTTTATATACTTCTTTTTGTAAGTCTGGTAACTTCTCATAATTCTCATATCCCTGCCCTGTTGGAATTATAGCATAATGATCTGTTATTTTACTATCATTTACATATTTAGTCTTTATTAAATTAGTTGAGTATTTTTCATCAACCATCTTCTTTATATATCCTTGGATTTCTTCATTTTTTAATCCTTTAGCTATTCCATTTAAGTTTTTGCTTATTACTTTTGCAACTGCTGTTGATAGTACTCTCGCATCTGTTCTTGGATAAGTAACAAGCTTTTTCTCATATAAATTTTGTATTATCTCTAAAGTTTCATCTGGCTTGATTTTAAATCTTTTCGTACATTCATTTTGAATTTCGGCTAAATTAAATAATAATGGTGCATTTTCTTTTTGTTTTGATTTCTTTACTTCTTTTACTGTTGCCTTTTTGTTACTTAGCTCTATTATGAAGTCCTTAGCATCTTTTTCTTTTTTAAATCCCGTCTCGTTATAAAGTTTAACAGAATCTTTTTGAGAAGAATTTTCCGTAACTTTCCATTCTGCTGTAAAACTGCTGTCTTTTGGTCCAAATTCTCCTACTATTTTATAATATGGAACCTTTATAAAGTTTCTTATCTCCCTTTCTCTTGATACTACCATACCTAAAACACAGGTCATTACTCTACCTACCGATATGGAGATTCTATCTTCTTGTAATTTACTTGCAGCTCTTTTACCATATATTATTGTCAATAGTCTTGAAAAGTTAATTCCTATTAAATAATCTTCCTTCGCTCTTAAATATGCACTGTCTGCTAAGCTATCATACTCTGTAAGTTCTTTAGCTTCTCTTATTCCCTTTTTTATTTCTTCCTCTGTCTGCGAGTCAATCCAAACTCTTTTCCTATCTTTTCCTTTCACTCCTATCATTTGTTCTACTAGTCTGTATATGTATTCACCTTCTCGTCCAGAGTCAGTTGCAACATATATTGTAGAAACATCTTCTCTATTTAATAACATTTGTATTGTATTGAATTGCTTTTGTACATTTGGAATTACTTCATATTTATATTCTTTTGGCATAAATGGTAATGTATCCAGTCTCCAAAGTTTCATTTTTTCATCATATTTCTCTGGGTATGACATTGTTACTAAGTGTCCAACACACCATGTTATTATCCAATTTTCTGCCTCTAAGTAACCGTCTCTTCTAGTAGTATTCACGTTTAGCACTTTTGCAAATTCTTGTGCTACTGACGGCTTTTCTGTAATTAAAATATTTTTAGACATTTTCCTGCTCTTTCTATATTTCTATTATATCCATTTCTGATGTAAAGTTATTGTTTCCATACGCAAATACTATTCGTATTTTTCCGTCTTGTCCGATAAAGAATGTAGATATATTTGTTATTTTATATATATCATCATTCAAATCTCTTGTATATGTCTGATAGCCAGATATTTGAACTTTGTTTGCTTCTTTTATTGATTTTGTTATTTCTGTGTTTATTTTTTTTGAAACTTCGTTTACATCTATTTGTTTTTGTTTTAGTATTTCTTCAAAGGTTATTTCTTCTCCTGTTGCTAGGTTATAGTTGTATGTTTGAACAATTATTCTTTGTGCACTTGTTCCTTCTTTTAATGTTGATTTTATTATTACTGACAATACATCTCCATTGATGTAGCCTGTATATGTTATGCTGTATATTGTATATACTTTTGCATCTTTTAAAATTTCCATTGCTTTATTAGCAAATATGGTTTGTGTTATTTTGTTAAAATTGCTTCCAGCTGTGTTTTTTATATTGATTACTGGTATGTGCATATCAACTTCGTATTTATCTTCTTTTTTTGCTTCTAATTCGTATGTAGTATATACTATTGGCTTATTCTCTACAAGCTTTGGTATTCTGCTTGTTTCGTAATCATTAAATTCTACACTATTGTTAAACAAATTGTTAAATTCTTTTTTTAGTTCTTCTTGTGTTTTTTCTTCATTTGTGGTTGGTTTGTTTGGTGTGGTGTTATTGTTTTTTAGCGCTATTCCTAGAATTGTTGCTATTATTATTGCCACAGCGCAAGCTATTGATATTATTATGATAATTTGTTTTTTTCTCATCTATTTTTTCCTTCATTTATCTTTTTTGGTATTATATCACGAGCTATATAAAATTTCAATTACATTTAAAGTCTATTTTTGGAAATATATTTGCTGATATTTTCAAACTTTTTTTGGTAATGAATTTACTTTTAATTTTTTAATAGATATGTTTTTATAATTTATTTATTCAAAAAATAAAGCACCTTATAGGTACTTTATCTACTCGCTTCTTCTATGGAAGTATCTCTACTAACTAAATGTAATTGTTCTAATTGTTTTTTTGTAATATTTATAACCTCACCACAACATG
>ULNM01038401.1_pt1 | contig 13913 bp, 10 predicted proteins | sample 1951921 | NCBI WGS metagenome assembly ULNM01 (sample SAMEA4835577, study PRJEB28245) | human gut metagenome | biome: gut microbiome; material: fecal sample | place: Denmark | collected 2008
ACAATTCAAACAACATATAATATATATGTTAGAGTAACTAATAAAATGGAAACAGAAACAGTTAATAGATTTGAAGAATATACTAACTCATTAGATTTACCAAAAACGGAAGATAAGCCATATTTAACTTAAATTCGTACATTTCATTTATTTGAATATATATATTATAATATAACTAATAAATTGATTATGGAGAGTGATTGTTATGAAAAAAATTAAATTAGATAATTTTGAATTAAAAGTAATAATTAAATCTTTAAATGAAATGAGAACTCAATTATTAAATCAAAAAGAAGAAACAGATTTCGTAGATGAGTTAATATTAAAATATATATCTGTATTAGAAAAATAATACAACTAACATATTTGAACTGATTATAGTGTCAGTTCTTTTTTTATGCCTATAAGAGCATACTACATAGCCATTTTATTAATTTAAGATGGCTAAATATAAAAGAAAGGAGGATGAAGAAATGTCTAAATGCGAAGTGATTTCTATTGCAAATCAAAAAGGTGGAGTAGGTAAAACTACTACAACATTTAATCTTGGAGTAGCACTTGCTAATCAAGGAAAGAAAGTTCTTTTAATAGATGTTGATCCACAAAGTAATTTAACAACTTATATGGGTTGGAATGATGATGAAATTAAAACATCTATTACAGATGTATTTATGAACACTCTTTGTGGAAAAGAAGTAGATTTAAAAGAATGTATTAAGAAGTATAATGATAATTTAGATTTACTACCAAGCGATATTGGATTATCAGAACTTGAAATGACATTAGTTGGTGCAATGAGTAGAGAATATACTTTAAAAAATGCTATCAAAGGAATTAAAGACAACTATGACTATATTTTAATTGATACACAACCATCATTGGGAATGCTTCCTATAAATGCACTTGCTTGTAGTGATAAAGTAATTATTCCAGTACAGCCACAATATTTCGCTGCAAAAGGAATGACACAATTATTAAATACAATAATGCAAATTAGAAAGCAAATAAATCCAGAATTAAAAATAGATGGTATTGTTATCACACTTTCAGATATAAGAACTAATCTTACGAAAGATATATGTACACAATTAAAAGACAGTTATGGTAAAGCCATTAAGATTTATGATACACAAATACCAAGAGCAATTAAAGTAGCAGAGTCAACGGCTTATGGTAAAAGTATATTTGCTTATGATAAGAGTAGTAAAGTAGCAGAGGCTTATTCATCACTTGTGAAGGAGGTGTTATCTAATGGAAAAGAAAGAAACAAAAATGCAAATTCCAAAGATTACACTAGATAGTTTGTTTACTACACAAGAACAAAGAGATGAAGCAAAATTAGAAAAAGTAATTGACATTAACATTAATGATATTGATGATTTTCCAAAACATCCATTTAAAGTTATGGATAACGAAGAAATGCAGAATATGAAGAATAGCATTATAGAAAATGGTGTTTTAGTACCTGTATTAGTTAGACAAAAAAATGATGGAAGATATGAAATGATTTCAGGTCATAGAAGAAAATTTGCTAGTCAACTTGCAGAGAAAGAAACAATCCCTTGTATAGTTAGAAACTTATCAGATGATGAAGCAACAATAATAATGGTAGATAGTAATATGCAAAGAGAAGAAATACTACCAAGTGAGAAAGCATTTGCCTATAAAATGAAATTAGAAGCATTATCACATCAAGGTAAAAGAAATGATTTAACTTTGTCCCAAGTTGGGACGAAGTTGCGTACTGATGAAAAAATTGGTGAAGATTATGGAGATAGTAGAAATCAAGTTCAAAGATATATTAGATTAACTCGCTTAATACCAGAATTATTAGAATTAGTTGATAATGAAATTATTAAAAGTCCTGATAAAATGAGAATGGCATTAAGTCCAGCAGTTGAATTATCTTTTTTAACAGAAGAAGAACAATATTGGGTATTAGATAATATTGATCAATATGTTGCTACTCCATCACACGCACAGGCAATAAAAATGAAAAAGTTAAGTCAAAATGGAGAACTTACACAAGAAATTGTTGAAGATATGATGTGTGAAGAAAAACCTAATCAAGTGGCTAAACTAAAACTTAATGAAGAACGCATTAGAAGTGTATTACCAAAAAATGTTGGTAATACAAAAATTGAGGACTTTGTAGTGAAAGCCATTGAGTATTATTCAAGGCATTTAAAGCAAAGAGAAATGGATTCAAGATGATGTATAGCCACTTTCCATTAAATCCCTCCTTACAAACCTCCCTAGTATATATTACTAACTGTTATATTTACTTACTGAAAAGAAATATATAAATAACTATAAAATCGTACAAGTGAAATAATTATTAATTTATGCTAGATTGAAAGAAAAAGAAAGGGAGATGATGGAGATGAAAAAAATTATTGTTTTAGTGATTAGTTTTATGTTTTTAGTTGGTGGATTTGGTAGTAAAAAGATTTTGGAAAAGAAAATCTCAAATGACGAAGTTGATGATTTAAAAATAGTTGAGGTTTTAGAAAATAAAGAATTGAGTGATGAAGTTTCAGCAGAAAAACAAGTACAAGATGAAATTGTAATTGATAGTTCAACAAGTGAAATTAAAGCAGAAGAAGTAAAAACTGAAAATGTAGAAGAAACAAAAAAGACTACAAATAGTTCTAAAAATAATACTTCAAATACTAATAATCAAAGTCAATCAACTAGCAATTCAATATCTCAACAAAATAAAACACAACCTGCTCAAAATAACCAACCAGTAGAACAACCAAAGCAAGAAACTAAACCACAAGAAACACCAAAAGAACAACCACAAAAAAATACAATATCTACAACATTTTATGATTCAATTACACACGGAAGAAAAGAGTTTAAATCTGAATCTGAGGCAATAGCACGAGGAGATAGAATTGTGGATAATGAACTTAATTATGTTTTAGATTGGAATGAGGCACATCCAAATAATCAAATACAACCAACAATAAATTATTATAGAATTTATCCATCTGCAATAGATGAAAATGGTCAGTATTGGTATTATTTGCATTTCTTCACTACAAGTGGTGAGGGACAAGATGATGTATTAAAATCAAAATTTTAATGGCTCTTAATTTAGAGTCATTTTTTTTAGGAGGTAAAAAATTGATAAAAACAATATTAATTATTTTAGCACTGCTATTCGTTGGAATGTCAGTGCTTTTTTGCTACTCTGCTTGTGTCATTTCTGGCAGATGTAGTAGAGAGGAGGAAAGAAGAAATGATAGGGAAAAAATTAGGTAAATATTTATTAGTTGCCGTTGGTATAGTATCAAGTCTTGCATTTGCTGCACCATCAGTTCACGCTGCAAGTTTAGATATGAATTATTCTGATTATTGGTATTATAGAACAAAGGCAGATGGTAGTGATCTTCATTCTTGGCATTATACTTTATACGAAGTAGATGGACAAGTTGCATATTGTATTGAGCCAGGAATACCAGAAGGTACGGTTTATAATCAAGGAACTTGGGAACAAACAGGTTTATCAAATGATATTAAAGAAAGAATATTATTAACTGGATATTATGGATACACTTATCCAGGACATCAAACTTTGAAATATAGAGCAGCAACACAAGGACTTATTTGGGATACAATAGTTGGTAGTGGGGCTCATACAACTTTCTGGACAGAAAGATATGCAAAAGGAACTCAATTTAATGTTGACGCAGAACAAAATGAAATAAATAATTTAATTGCACATCATTATGATAGACCATCATTTAATGGTGGAGTTTATACAGCACAAGTTGGAGAAACAATAACTCTAACTGATACAAATGGAGTATTATCTAACTACAATGTTTCAGTAAGTGGAGCAAATTACAATGTTAATGGTAATACTTTAACAATTACACCAACATCAAGTGGAGCAATAACTTTAAATCTAACAAAAAACACACCATACGATACTGGATATAAATTATTTGTAGGAGATGGTATTCAAAATATGTTAGTACCAGGAACAATAGATCCAGTAAGAGCAGCAGTAAGAGTAAATGCTTATTATGGAGAAGTTGAAATCAATAAATCAGATGTTGAAACTAAAACTGCACAAGGACAAGCAACTTTAAAAGGTGCTAAATATGGTGTATATGAAAGTTCAACAGGCAAATTAATAACTACTATTACAACAGATGAAAATGGATATGGTAAGAGTGAAAAAGTATTAACTTATCAAAATTATTATATTCAAGAAATAAGTCCAAGTAATGGATATTTATTAGATAATAATAGATATGATATTGATATGAAAGGTAAAGAAAAAGAAACAAAAAATGTTACTGAAAAAGTAGTAAAAAATTATATTAGTATATTAAAACAATACGACTATGTAGATGGTAAAACAACTTTCTTAAATGCAGAGCCAAATGTTAAATTTGAAATCTATTATCCAGATGGAAGATTATTTGATACTATTACAACAGATAAAAACGGATATGCAACAAAGAATATTCCTTTTGGAGTTTGGAAGTTCCATCAAGTAAACTCAACAGCAGGATATGAAAAAATATATGATTTCTATATCACAGTTGATTATGATAGTGAACAAGAACAATATTATAATATTTTAAATAATGCTTTAAGTGCATATTTACAAGTATTCAAAGTTGATTCTGAAACAGGAAAAACAATAGCATTAGCAGATACAACTTTCAAAATATTAAATACAGATACAAATCAATATGTTTCTCAATATGTTGGTGGTAAAGTATATTCTGAATTTAAAACTGATGAAAATGGTAGATTTATAACTTATTTAAGATTAGAAGCAGGAAATTATAAATTAATTGAAGTATCTAGTCCAAAAGGTTATTTAATTAACTCTGATGGAGTAAAATTTACTATTGGAGATGATACTCACTATAATTACACAACTTATGGAGCATTCGTAACAATGTATTTTTCTAATAGACCGATAAAAGGGCAAATTGAAATATACAAAAGTGGAGAATTATTTAATATAAAAGATAATTCATTCAATTATGATGGTAAAAAATCATTAAAAGGTATTGTTTATAATATTTATGCAGAAGAAGATATTAAATCAGCAGATGGACAATATTTATATTTCAATAAAGGCGATTATGTTGGTAAAATGACTACTAATGAAAAAGGTTATGCAATAAGTGAAGAACTACCACTTGGAAAATATTATGTTGTTGAAGTTGAAACAAATAAAGATTATGTTTTAGATACAACAAAATATCATATTAACTTAACTGAAAAGGATAACAAAACACCAGTAGTTTATAATTCATTAGAATTAACTAATATTCTTAAAAAGGGAACTCTTGAATTTACTAAAACAGATTTAGTAAATGGAGAAGTTATTCCAAATACAATAATTGAAGTATATACAATAGATGATGAACTAATATTCACAGGAAAAACTGATGAAAATGGTAAAGTTATTATTGATAACTTAAAAATTGGTAAATACTATATTTTAGAAAAAGAAGCAGCAACAGGATACTTAATTACTGATGAACAAGTTATTTTTGAAATTAAAGAAAATGGCGAAGTAGTAAAAGCAGAAATGAAAGATAAACCTATTACTGGAACATTAGTATTTTCTAAATTAGATGTATCTACAAGTGAGCCACTTCCTAATACTTTAATAGAAATTTATAATGCTGAAACAGATGAACTAATTTATAGTGGAAGAACAGATGAAAATGGCGAAATTACTATTGAAGAATTACGCTATGGCAAATACTATATCTTAGAAAAAGAGGCACCTGAAGGATACACTTTAAATGAAGAAAAAATGTATTTTGAAATCCTTGAAGATGGAGAAATTGTAAAATGTACAATGGTAGATGAAAAGATAGTTATTGAAGTACCTAATACAGGTGTTGAAGATTATCACATTATTGAAGTTGTAAGTTCATTATTAGTATTAAGTGGAATAGGAGTTATTGTATATGTTATTAAAAAGAAAAGAAAATAAGAAAACGAAAGTTAACAAATTTAATATTAAAGATAAAAGGAGTCAACTAATTATAGTTGGCTCTTTACTCATTATTGGAGGGTTAAGTCTTGTAGGTGGTAAGTATTTATATAATTATTTACAAAACAGACAAGAAGATAATATGATACAAAATTTTTATGAAATCCAAGAACAAATAGATGATACAAATGAAGATACACCAACTGAAAGTAATGAAGTTCAAGAAGAAAAGAAAGAAATATCTGTATCAAACGAAGAATATATTGCAGTTATAAAAATACCTAAAATAGGATTAGAAAAAGGACTATTTAAAAAAGGTAGTTATAACAACAATGTAAATAAAAATATACAAATATTAGATGATTCAAGTTATCCAGATGAAGAAAATGGAAACTTTATTTTAGCAGGTCATAGTGGAAGTGGTAGAGTAGCATATTTTAAAAATCTACACAAATTAGAAAGAGATGATCAAGTAAGTGTTTTTTATAATGGTGCAGAGTATAAATACAAAGTAGTAAATATGTATGATATTGAAAAGACTGGAACTGCTAATATTATTAGAAACGCAAATAAAAGCACACTAACATTAGTTACTTGCAGACACAATACAAATAAACAAATCATTATTATTTGTGAATTGGTAGAAAAAGCATAGGAGGTATTAAATTGGAAGAAAAATATAATTTAAGTAATATGAGTAAAGCATTTGAAAAGTTATTTAATGCAGGATTTAATACAAGTAAAAAAATAGCAACTCTTGATATAAAAGAAGTTAGAAAAATACCTAATTTAACAATGTCAGATTTTTATATAATTTCTGATTTATGGGAATTAGTAAAAAAGAATAATAATAAGACTTCACAATTATTTATAGAGTTTTTAAGTGGATATAAAGAGAAAGGAAATTAAAAATGAAAAAATTTGAAATTAATGTAGATATAAACGGTACTTTTACTTTTGAAGTAGAAGCCAAAAATAGAAAAGAGGCTCAACAAAAAGTTGATGATATTTTAGGTAATGACTCTGTGAAAGAAGCATTAGAAAAATATAGAAATAATATAACTCTAAATACAAGAGTTAAAGAAGATAAGGTAATGGAAAGGTAGGTAATATTTATGGCATATAATAGTAAAACTCCACCAGTAAAATTAACAGTAACGGTGGATACTTATAATTCGTTGATAGATTTTATAGTAAAAATAGAAAGTGAAAATGATGGAGTTGTTAAAGAAAAAGCAACAGCATTAAAAGATAAATTATTAAGATATTCTATTCCTGTAATTGGAGAAGATGGAGAGTATTCAGTTGAAATGAGATTCTTCCCAAAAGAAGCAGGAACTATGATAGATATTTTACTTTATGCAGTTGATGGAAGTATTACTACAACTAATTACTATCAAGTATTATTGGATATTAGAAATAAGATTAAAGAAGAACGATACAATCAAGAATAATATTATATTTTCAAGGAATGGAGGTGTAATTGATGGCAAACAAATTAAGACTTATAACTGACCTTTATGGAGAAACAATTACTGAAATAAGTGATAATCCTAGCGAATGGATGAAGTTTCTTATTACTGCTTCTAACAACTATAAATATTCATTTAATGACCAAGTTTTAATTTATGCACAAAGACCAGAAGCAAAGGCTTGTGCTGATATTGATACTTGGAATAGAAGTGTTGGTAGATGGATAAATAGAGGCTCAAAAGGAATAGCACTTATAAGTAATGATAGTGGTTATACAAGTCTAAAATATGTATTTGATGTAGCAGATACAAATAGTAAATATGGTAAAAGTTTTAGATTATGGTCAATTCCTAAACCTTATGAAAATGATGTTATTGAATCACTAGAAAATAAGTATGGAGAATTAGAAAATAAAGATAATCTTGCAGAAGCAATAAAATCAGTATCTAAAATTATTGCAGAAGATAATATGTCAGATTATCTATCAGACTTATTATTTTATAGAGATAATAGTGCATTGGAAGAAGTTAGCGAAGAAGATGTTAAGAATGTATTTCAATTACTATTATCAAATAGTATTGCTTATTCAATGATGAATAGATGTGGAATTAATCCAAACGATTATTTCAAAGAAGATGATTTTGTTTATGTTTTAACTTTTAATAGTTTTGATACTATAAATAGATTAGGTTTAGCAACAAGTGAAATAAGTGAGATGGGTTTAAGAGAAATTTATTCTACTGTCAGAAGTTTAAGAATAAATGAGATAGAAAAAATTCGCACATTTGAAAACGAAAGAAATAAGGAATATGATTATAATGAAAGCAATAATATTGCAGAAAGGAGTGATATTGATGGCAGTAATAACTTATACCACACAAGGGGATTACCAAATTCCAGATCTAGTATTGGAGGACAAGAGTCCAAGCAGTCAAGCAACAGGAAAATACGCAATGATGAGGTTGAAATTTCTGAAAGAACACAAGAAACCTCTATACACAACATTGTTGATGAAAGACCAATTAACAGAACATTTGATAGAGATACAGAATCAAGCAGAAATGAAGATAGAAGAAATAGTATCTCAAATGAAGAAACAAGAGAATATAACAGAGGAATTGAAACAAACAAATCAAATGAAGTGGGTATCACTAATGAACAACTTGAAGATGTCAGCAGAGGAGATAGTGATGAACGAATTAATCTACGCTTAAATAACTATGTAAAGGACGAGTCACATCGTTCTTTTTATGTTGTTGTAGATGAAAAAATAAATCAAATAATTGCAAAAGCACCACACAAAAAAGAAAAAAATAGTAGTATTAGAGATTATTTTAATGAAGTTAAAGATATTGATGAACGATTAAAGTATCTTAAAAATCTATTTAATAATGATTATACAGGAATTATGATAGACAATGAGATGTTTGGCTACAAAACATTTAATAATGGAATGTTATTTTGGAAAGGTAATTTCTTATCAAGAGATACTGAAAGTTTTGTAGAATGGAATGATTTAATAAAGCATATTGATTCTATGATACTTTTAAATCAATTAAATGATAGAATAGAGCCTTTAAAATCTTTAACCGAACAATTAACTTTAATTGAAAATAATGAAGATAAAACACCAGTTGATTTAGAATTTACACAAGATTTTGTTGATAAATATCTAACTGAAAAGCATAGAGAAACAAAATATTATATTTATGAAGAATTCAATAAAAGTTATTCATCACAAGAAAACCAAGAATTCTTAAAGAAATTATTTGGATTAAGTGGTGCAAGCCATACGGTTGATGGAGCAGGTATTGGAGTTTGGCACGATTCAAAAGGTGTGACTTTTAATAGAGGATATTTTGGAGAAAGTGCTAAAACTCAATTATTTAAGTGGAATTATATAGAACAAAGAATAAGAACTTTAATAAAAGAAAATAGATTTCTTAATCCAAAAGAATTAGAAGATTATCCTAAATGGCTAGAAGAAAAGGAACAAGAAAGAGAGTTTCAAAACAAAGCAAATGAGTTGTCTATTCAAGTAGATGATAAACCGAAAGAATATGAATACCATTTAGGAGATAAAGTTTATATTGGTGCAGATGAATATGAGATATTAAATATAGGCGATTTTAATGTTCAACTTTATGATTTTAGATATCCATTATTTAATAGAGAAATGTCAAAGGAAGAATTTGATAGAAAAGTTAAAGAAAATCCATCTAATGACCATTTAATTAAAAAAGAAAGTTCAGAAGAAAAAGTTGAAGAAATACCAACTGAAATAAAAGAAGTTGTAGTAGAAGAACAAAATAACGAAGAAGAAATAAAAGAAGAAGTTATTATTCCAGAGTTTACTAAAAAGAAGAAAAGCAAAGTAAATACTTTTGATATTCATCCAGATATTAGTATGAATGATAGAAATCAGTTTAGAATTACAGATGATAATTTAGGTGTAGATACTCCAAGAAAAAGATTTGAAAATAATATTGAAGCAATAAAGGTATTAAAAAAATGTGAGAGTGAAGATAGATTTGCTACACCAGAAGAACAAGAAATATTATCTAAATATGTTGGTTGGGGTGGATTATCAGATGTATTACAAAAAGATCCAACATCTTGGGTACAAGAACAACAAATTCTAAAAGGATTATTAGATGAAACAGAATATGAGAATGCAGAATTATCAACTTTAACTGCTTTTTATACACCACCTGTTGTTATTAATGCTATGTATAAAGCATTAGAAAATATGGGACTTAAAACTGGTAATATATTAGAGCCTAGTTGTGGTATTGGTAATTTTATAGGTATGCGACCTGATTCATTAAATGATTGTAAAATATATGGAATAGAACTGGATAGCATTAGTGGTAGAATTGCAAGACAACTATACCAAAAGTCTAGTATTGCAGTACAAGGATATGAAAATACCGACTTACCTAATAGTTTTTTTGATGTGGCAATTGGTAATGTTCCTTTTGGAGATTTTAAAGTATTAGATAAAAAATATGATAAGCATAATTTTTTAATACACGATTATTTCTTTGCTAAAACACTTGATAAAGTTAGACCGGGTGGTGTTGTAGCATTTATTACAAGTAAAGGCACAATGGATAAAGAAACTTCTAATGTTAGAAGATATTTAGCACAAAGAGCAGATTTATTAGGTGCAATTAGATTACCGAATAATACTTTTAAAGACGCAGCAGGTACAGAAGTAACATCAGATATTATATTCTTACAAAAAAGAGATTCAATAACTGATATTGAGCCAGATTGGGTATATCTTGATACAGATGAAAATGGTATTAAGATGAATAAATATTTTGTAGATAATCCAGATATGATAATGGGTAATATGCAAATGATAAGTGGTAGATTTGGTATGACAAGTGCTTGTGTTGCAGATGAAAGTGTTTCTCTAAAAGATAGATTAGAACAAGCAATATCTAATATACACGCCGAAGTAAAGGAATATGAAATTGATGATATGGAAGAAGAAGATTTATCTATTCCAGCAGACTATAATGTTAGAAATTTTTCATATACCTTAATAGATGGACAAATATATTTTAGAGAAAATAGCAGAATGTATCCACAAGAACTTGCTCAAACAACTCAAAGTAGAGTTAAAGGATTAATTGAAATAAGGGATTGTGTTAGAACTCTTATAGAGTATCAAACAGAGGATTTCCCAGAAGAAGATATAAAATATCAACAAAGCAAATTAAATCGTTTATATAATGATTTTACAAAGAAATATGGACTAATTAATAGCAGGGGAAACAACTCTGCTTTTTCTAATGATTCAAGTTATTATCTTTTATGCTCATTAGAGATATTAGATGAAAATGGAAATCTTGCTAGAAAAGCAGATATGTTTACTAAACGAACAATTAGACCAAAAGAAAAAATAACAGAAGTTGATAGTGCAATAGACGCATTACTTGTTTCTATATCAGAGAAAGCAAGAGTTGATATTCCATTTATGAAAGAACTTTGTAAAATGGATGAAGAACAAATGCTTAAAGATTTAGAGGGAGAAATATTTAAGATACCAAATGAAGATAAATATGTAACGGCAGACGAGTATTTATCTGGTAATGTTAGAGAAAAATTAAGAATAGCAGAACAATATGCCAGTAATGATGAAAAGTATAATATCAATGTTAAATATCTTAAAGAAGTACAACCAGTTGATTTGTCAGCAAGTGAAATAAGTGTAAGACTTGGCTCAACTTGGATACCAGAAGATGATATTAAAGCCTTTATAGATTATTTATTACAACCATCTTGGAACGCATTAAGAAATATTAGAGTTCATTATATGCAATCAACTTCCGAATGGAATATTGAAGGTAAAAACTATGATAAATATAATGTTAAATCATATAACACTTATGGTACAAATAGAGCAAGTGCTTACAAAATAATTGAAGACACTTTAAATCTAAAAGATACTAGAATATTTGATTATAAAGAAGATGAAAATGGTAAAAAAGTAGCAGAACTTAATAAAAAGGAAACAGCAATAGCACAGGCTAAACAAGAACAAATAAAAAATGCTTTTACAGAATGGATATGGAAAGATCCAGAAAGGCGAGAAAGATTAGTTAAAAGTTATAACGAACAATTTAATTCTATTAGACCTCGTGAATATGATGGCTCACACATTTCTTTTGATGGAATGAATCCAGAAATAAGTTTAAGAAAACATCAAATAAATGCTATTGCTAGAATACTTTATGGTGGCAATACTTTGTTAGCACACGAAGTTGGAGCAGGTAAAACTTTTGAAATGGTTGCTGCTGCAATGGAGTCAAAAAGATTAGGATTATGTAATAAAAGTTTATTTGTTGTACCTAATCATATAGTAGAACAATTTGGTCAAGAGTTCTTACAATTATATCCTAGTGCAAATATTTTAGTGACAACTAAAAAAGATTTTGAAACTGCTAATCGTAAAAAATTCTGTTCAAGAATTGCAACAGGAGATTATGACGCAGTTATTATTTCTCATTCTCAATTTGAAAAAATACCAATGTCAGTAGATAGACAAATGGAAATGATAAGACGAGAAATTGAAGATATTACACTAGGTATTGAAGATTTAAAAAAGAACAATGGCGAAAGATTTTCTATCAAACAAATGATGAAAACAAAGAAAGCATTAGAAACTAAAATGGCTAAATTAAATGATACTTCGAGAAAAGATGATGTAGTCACTTTTGAAGAACTTGGAGTAGATAGAATATTTGTTGACGAGGCACATTATTATAAAAATCTTTACCTTTATACCAAAATGAGGAATGTTGGGGGAATAGCCCAAACAGAAGCACAAAAGTCATCTGATCTTTATATGAAATGTAGGTATTTAGATGAAATAACAGGTGGAAAAGGAGTTATATTTGCTACTGGAACACCTATTTCAAACTCAATGGTAGAGTTATATACTATGCAAAGATATTTGCAATATAATGAACTTGCTAAAAGAAATTTACAACAATTTGATAGTTGGGCAAGTACCTTTGGAGAAACTGTTACTGCAATAGAATTAAGTCCAGAGGGAACAGGTTATAGAGCAAAAACTAGATTCGCAAAGTTTTATAATCTTCCAGAATTAATGTCAATGTTTAAGGAAGTTGCAGATATTCAAACTGCTGATATGTTAAATCTTCCAGTACCAAAAGCAAACTATCATAATGTAGTTATAGAGCCTAGTGAAATTCAAAAAGACTTAGTTAAAGAACTATCTGAAAGAGCAGAAAGAGTTAGAAATAAGATGGTAGATTCAAGTATAGATAATATGCTTAAAATAACTAATGATGGTAGAAAATTAGCACTAGACCAAAGATTATCTAATGATTTATTAGAAGATTTTGAAAAGAGTAAAGTTGCTACTTGTGCTAATAATATCTATGATATTTGGAATAAAACTTCTGATAAAAAATCTGCTCAATTAGTATTTTGTGATTTATCAACACCACACAATGATGGTAAGTTTAATGTATATGATGACTTAAAGAAAAAGTTAATAGATAGAGGAATACCAGAAGAAGAAATTGCATTTATTCACGAAGCAAATACTGATGTTAGAAAGCAAGAATTATTTAATAAAGTTCGTAAAGGACAAGTAAGAGTTCTTATGGGAAGTACACAAAAAATGGGTGCAGGAACTAACTGCCAAGATAGATTAATTGCACTTCACGATTTAGATTGCCCGTGGCGACCAAGTGATTTAACACAAAGGTCAGGAAGAATAATCAGACAAGGAAATCTTAATCTAGAAGTAGATATTTATAGATATGTCACAGAGGGAACTTTTGACGCATATTTATATCAGTTAGTAGAAAATAAACAAAGATTTATAGCACAAATAATGACTTCAAAAACACCAGTTAGATTTGCAGAAGATATAGATGAAACTGCTTTATCTTATGCAGAAATAAAAGCATTA
>ULNM01050920.1_pt1 | contig 13800 bp, 10 predicted proteins | sample 1951921 | NCBI WGS metagenome assembly ULNM01 (sample SAMEA4835577, study PRJEB28245) | human gut metagenome | biome: gut microbiome; material: fecal sample | place: Denmark | collected 2008
TAAACTGTCCGTCTTCGTTGATCTTAACTTTCACTTCCTTTTCGCCTTGCTCCAGCTCTATCCAGTAGTAGTTCCCGGCAGGAGTTTCAAAATATTCGGCATCATCTACTACATAGCCGCTATATTGTGACGCTTTAATGGCATCTGTTACTTTTACTGGAAGTACATATACATCCCATGAGGTGGAAATCCATTCATAGTTTGTACTAAGCAATACTTCTTTACTTTGATTTTCGTGTATGATGTCCACTTCAATCATTCCTTTCTCCTGCTCAATCTCAATAATACGGGCGTTAGGATAATTCTTCTGTATAAGTTCTGTTACGGCAGTAACCATATTGGATGGAGCATCCGGCAGCAATGATTCATTATTGCCGTTACCGTCATCATTTACGGCTTTAATAAGAATTCCGTCTGCTGAATAATGTAAGTCCATATCTATATCCTGTGCAGATTCCACTTCTATGATGTAGATAACCTCTTTTTCGGTTCCTGCACGTTCAATGCGTTCCACTTCATTATCTTTTTGCCAAGTGGCGTATTCACTGCTCTCAAAGGAGGTCCTTACTGCTTGTGGAATGGCACTATATGGCATTTCTGTCTCCGTCATATGCCACGAACCATCTGCCTTGTACCAAGCTTCTGTTTTATATCCGTTGTCACTCTTGTTATTGAATTCAGCTTTGTAATATTGCTCTTGCGAGACAGTTTTTGTTTTCCAACTCAGGTTAGCGGTGTTAGAAAAACTACTATCGAATGCCGTGCGTACAGCTTCGGGAACTTTAGAACTTGGGAGATCGTCATCGTCATCACTGCAGCTTTGTAGGCTTAACATCCCCATAACTAATAGGGCTAAATACATTTTCAATTTCATAGTTACTTATTTTTTAGAGTTTCTGATTATTGTTGATTTTATTGCAAAGATGACGGGCAATTCTGGAAGAAATTGGGAATTTGCCTCCAAAAGTGGATAATAAATTCTATATTTGCGATTTTAACATTAAAAAGAGCAGATTGCTAATGAATTTATACTGATTATGGTACAGAAATTGGAAACACACACCCGTATTGACGTAGCTGACGTGCTGCGTGGACTCGCCGTTATGGGCATCATTGTATTACACTCCATCGAACACTTTAATTTCTATTCATTTCCTGATACAAGTACTCAAAGTGCATGGCTTAACTTTTCTGATAAAGCCATTTGGGACGGACTCTTTTTCATGTTCGGAGGAAAGGCTTACGCTGTGTTTGCTTTACTTTTTGGTTTTAGTTTCTTCATCCAGGATAATAACCAGCGTATGCGTGGCAATGATTTTCGTTTGCGTTTTTGCTGGCGATTGATCTTATTGTTCATTCTTGGTAATATAAATGCAGCTTTTTTCACGGCCGAAGTATTGGTGCTCTATTCGTTAGTCGGATTCATCTTACCACTTACCTGCAGGCTGAAAGATAAATGGTTGTTTATTCTGGCATGTGTACTTTTGATACAACCATTACCACTTTATTATGTGATATGTGCCTGCATAGATCCTTCTTTTGTGACTCCCTCTATTCCGACAGGTAGTTACTGGGGAGCTGCTTTTCAAGTGCAGAGTCACGGCACTTTCCTTGAAACTCTGCGTGTGAATTTATGGGAAGGGCAGATTGCCAGTCTTGCATGGGCTTGGGATCACGGACGTGTATTCCAGACTGCCGCTCTTTTCCTGTTCGGCTTGCTGATAGGACGTCGGGGACTTTTCCTGAAGGAAAATCTGAAATTCTGGAATAAGGTACTTTGTGGCGCTCTTATCGCTTTCTTCCCCCTATATGGATTGGGTAATATGTTGCCGGGTTTCATCGTTAGTAAGTCTATTCTTACTCCTTTGTTACTAATCATAACTTCCTTGTCCAAATTTGCATTTATGCTGATATTGGTGTCGGGTGTTATCTTTGCTTTCTATCGGACAAACCTGCATGACTGGTTGATGAAGATTACTCCTTACGGTAAGATGAGTCTTACAAATTATATTACTCAGAGTATTATCGGTTCGTTGTTGTTCTATAATTGGGGTCTTGCACTTCACTCTCAGTTGGGTATAACAGCCAGCTTCCTGGTAGGAGTAGTGCTCTTCATCGTGCAGCTTGCTTTCTGCCGTTGGTGGATGAGCCGTCATGCACACGGTCCGCTGGAATACTTGTGGAAACGAGCGACTTGGTTGAAATAAAAGATTTTTTATAGATATTTTTCCCACAGATAGCGGAGCGGACTGAGTAGACGTGCAGTTACGCTCCGTTCGTCTGTCATGACCTCTGCTGTGCCGGAAAGTTCTCCTTTAAAGTCCAACTGCTTGCCATATGAGGTGCATAAATTTTGTGGCAGACTTACCGTGACAGTGTACATATTGTCCTCGCTTGCTAATAGTGAAACAGACAGCACTTCTCCGGTGAGGAAGCCGAATTCCATGTATGGATACCCTGTCACACTGATATTCACTCTTTGTCCGGGGCATACTTTGCCTGATCCGCTGACGGGTAATTTTATTTTTCCTATAATGTCACCGGGAGTAGAGGCTACAATAGAGAACACTTTATCTCCCGCATTGACATTCTGGTTCTTCTGCCAGATATTATTGTAAGATAATATACCACCGGCAGGGCTGGTAAAGAGATATCCCAACTCCCAATCGCTGATGCTTACCTGTAAATCATTGAGGGCTGATTTTAACGAAGTGCTTATTGTATTGGCTTCCCGATTACGTTCCATACGGATTTCTACAATATTCTGTTGTAATTGCGCCTCTTGTATTCTGGCAGATGAAAGTGAAGTCATTAGTTGCTCTCTCCCTTGCCTGCGATTCAGATAGGTTTGTTGTGCTTCTTCATAATCAGCTTTCGATATTAATCCTTTGTCGAAGAGTTTCTTTTCCCGGCTATGGGTAGCGGAAGCTATCTGTACCTGTTCTTCATCAAGTTCTGCTTGTTTATTCAGATGCCGGATGTACTTCTGATACTCTTGCAGTTCTTTGCAGGCGGCCTGCTCTTTCTGGGCGTAGAGGTCTATCGACAGAAAATTACGATAATCTGTCAAGCATTTGATGAAAGAGGCATAAGCATTCTGAATGTTTCCGAGTTCCGGTTTCTCTGGAAACACGGTTTGGCAGATACAACTATCCGTCAGAATGAAAGAAGTAATCCTTTCTTTCAGTTCCAATACATGGGCAGTGATGGCAGGATTCTCCAGTACAGCTATGATATCTCCTGCTTTTATGGTTTCACGGTCTTTTCGATATACCTCCTGAATTTTTCCACTTCCTCTTGCCACGATCCATACGGGTGGATGCTCTGTGGTAATGGTGATTTCTGCACTTACGATATCCGGATATTTGAAGAAGCAGCCCCCGATGAAGAGCAATGCCAGCACTCCGAAGAATGCTGTTATTCCCCATCTGATTAATGCGTGTGGCGGGCGTGTCAATATCTCCTGCACCTCCTCACACCTCAATTCTATGTCCTTTTCTTCTTGTTTCTTCATAACTCTCAACTTTCCATTTTCAACTCTCCACTTATTAAAGTTCCAATTGGTTCTTCACCAGCTTGTAATATCTTCCTTCCAGAGCAATCAGCGCTTCATGCGTTCCGGTCTCTGCTATCCTGCCCTGTTCTATGACGATGATTTGTTCCGCATTCCTTACGGTGCTCAACCGGTGGGCTACCACTACGGATGTCCTGCCTTTGAAGAAGGTTTGCAGGTTGTTCATGATAGTGCGTTCGTTGTTGGCATCCAGTGCATTGGTTGCTTCGTCGAAGAAGATGAATTCCGGGTCTTTGTACACGGCGCGGGCTATGAGTATGCGTTGTTTCTGTCCCTGACTTAATCCGTGCCCTTCCTGTCCTATCTTAGTATTGTATGCTAAAGGCAATTCTTCTATGAAATCGTGTATATTTGCCACTTCAGCAGCATGGCGCAGACGTTTCTTGTCGATATGCTCTACTCCGGGTGCAATGTTACCGGCAATACTGTCGGAGAAGATGAAACCATCCTGCATTACTACGCCGCACCGCTTGCGCCACTCGCGAATACTGTAACTTCCCAGTGGAGTATCCCCGATGAAGATATCGCCGCTTGCGGGCGGGTAGAATCCTAACAGTAGTTTAACGAGTGTTGTCTTTCCGCTTCCGCTCATACCCACGATGGCCGTTTGCTTGCCCGGCGGAATCACTAGGTTGATGTCGTCCAGCGTCGGGTATTCGCTTAGCGGATCATATTTGAAGTTAAGGTTTTGGAGTCTTATTTCTTTCCCTTCCGGTATTTCCCGCAGCAATTCACGGGTGGGGTCTTCCTCATCCGGTTTGTCGCGCACTTCGCTGAGGCGGTCCATGCTGAGCCGTGCGTCCTGCATATCGCGGGCAAAAGCGATGAGCTCATTTACCGGACTGTTCAACTGTCCGATGATGTATTGCACGGACAGCATCATACCCAGTGTCATTTCCCCTTTCACTACCAGGCTCGCTACGAGTGCGGTAATCAGCAAGTTCTTGCTTTGATTAATCAGCACCGCTCCCGAATCCTGATACTGTCGTAGGGCAAGGCTTTTGATGTTTACTTTGAATAGCTTTGCTTGTATTCGCTCCCATTCCCAACGTTTCTGTTGTTCGCAGGCACTGAGTTTTATTTCCTGCATACCGTTCACCAGTTGCACTACCGTGCTTTGATTGGCACTTTGCTGGGCAAAACGCTTGTGATCCAGTTCGGCGCGCTTCTTCATGAATAGCCAGACGTATGCCACGTACAGGGCGCTTCCGCCCATGAAGATAAGGAATATCATGCCACTGTACACCAACAGTACAATGCCGAAGATGATAATATTGAATACGGAAAAGATAACGCTGAGGCTACTTCCCGTCAGGAAATCCTGTATGCGCTTGTGGTCGTTGATGCGTTGCAGGATGTCTCCTGTCATTTTGCTGTCGAAGTAGCTGATAGGCATCTTCATCAGTTTGATAAGGAAGTCTGATATGAGGGCGATGTTGATGCGTGTGCCCAGATGTAGCAATATCCAGCCCCGTATGAAATCTACGGCACTGCTGCTGAAAGACAGCATCAACTGGGCAATCAGCACCAGATAGATAAAACCGAGATTCTGGTTGTTGATGCCGAAGTCTACTACCGATTGTGTGAGGAAGGGTAACATGAGCTGTATCATGCTGCCCAGTAGCAGACCTAAAAGCAGTTGCCCCACCAACCCCCGGTACGGGCGGAGATAGGAGTAGAGGAAGCTAAAACCTCTGCGATTCACTTCGTCTCCCTCGTCCTCTATTGTATAAAATTCGGGTGTGGGCTCCAGCAACAACGCCACACCTGTGTCTTCTTCGTTCTTTCGGGAACTCAGCCAGCAATTACAAAATTCTTCTTTGGTGTATTTTAGCTTTCCTGCACCGGGGTCGGCCACCCAAACATGCTTATCGTTGAGCTTATATACTACGACAAAGTGCTGCTGGTTCCAATGTATGATGCAGGGTAAAGGGGCTTCCTGTAGCTTTTCATAACCCACTTGTACGCAAATACTGCGAAAACCAATCTTTTCTGCCGCTTCGCTGATGCCAAGCATGGATACCCCTTCACGGGTGATGAATGACTTTTCCCTTAACCCTTCCAACGAATAACATTTGCCATAGAAGGCGGCTACCATGCGGAGGCAGGTGGGGCCACAGTCCATGGCGTCATACTGGATGTAGTGAGGGAAGTGCTTCATTGTTAAATCTTAATATAGGTAGTCAATGTCTTTAATACTGAAGTAGTTGGGTAGCTTGTACCCATTAATAAAAATTGTTGGGGTAGTATATATTTTATGATTTAAACACCATTCTTCTTGTGCGACAATTAATTTTTCAATGTCAAATTCTCCTTGTGTTATTTTTGCCTCTTTTAGCAATTTGTTCTTACTTATAGGGTACTTAGTAACATAATCCTCTAATAGTATTGAAAATTTGTCTGGATCATTATTATACTCTTGTATTAATAGCTTTGTGATAGTTTGAGATTCTGGATGTTTTTCTCGGTCTAATAAGAATACTAATTCCAATTGAATATCCTTTTTCCTATGCAGAATAGGAAGTAGTATTTGTAATTCCTTTATGCATGAGGCGCAGATAGGACTGAAAATTAGTGTGAGTTGCGTTTTTGCATCGGGGACTCCAATACTTAACTTTTGAACTTTGTTTAGGCTTGTAATTTGTGCTTCTTTTGAAAAAAGATACTGAGAGATGTTGTCATCATAAATAAGTTCATTGAATTTTCTTTGTAAGGAAAGATGTTTTGTATGAGTACTAATGAGTTGCTTTATTATCATATATATTGAAAGTATGGTTAAGGCTGTTATCATTAATCCAAGCAGATTATTAGGCTGAATTACTTTATATATATTTTTAATGTTTAGTGTACATATACTTAATGCAAATAGGTAAATAAAAACTATTTGTACGGATAGACAAAGGGTACACCATTTTTTTGCAATGTATTTTTGATAGTAGAGAGAATAGCATACATATCCGATGCAAAGGATCGAGAATAGATTGATGACTATTTGAGAAATACTAAATGGAAAAAGTAGTGTTACTATCAAAAGAAATGCAAAATACACAAATCCTACATCGCTCCAAGATATAAGACCGAGAAAGTATGCATCTTTGAAATCTAAGATAGATGAACAATCTATTTTGCTTTTATTTCCTGATGCAGAACATAATTTTTTTATATGAATATTGTTTTTGTCTATTTGTTCTATGAAGAGAAGTGTGGATGCGGATATTCCTCCTAAAATACCTATTAGATATAGATAAAATAGAATGCTTTGTTCTTGTTTTGAAATGAGTGTATAGATGAACGACAAAATAATGCAGAGAATTAAAAAAGGGAACCTTATTTGATTAATAAAGGTGTTGAATTTTTCCTTAAATGAAATTTTAATGTTGCCTTGTTTCTCATCTATTAAAAGAATATTGCCATCCCACATATGATCGAAATCTGTCCTGTCTATAGTTTCGATATTTCCTTCTACATCTATCATCTGAACATTGTCAGGAGTTATATTCGTGATAAAAAGGAATAAATCAACATTCGTAGTAATATGTGCAATGAATGGGCGTGGCAGATTTTGTAATTCTTCATAAGTTACATGCATAGCAAAGCTCTCTTTTCCCATTTGTTGTAGAATGTATTGCAGGGAAAGGAAACTAGGTGCATTCGGGTGCTCTTTTAATATTTGGAATAGCGCGCTAAAATAGTTACAGTTATATTGTTTTGCAATAATTTTCAATAAACTCCTTGCATTGTCTTTTATAATCTTACGATGTGCATTCATATTACAAATATTTATTCAAGGTTGCTTTTATTCGTTTGTCACTTGGTCTGGGGGCATTCATTTCTACCAACTTTCCGTTTTTATCAATTATGATATAGCGAGGAATTAGTCTTAGATTTATATCCTCCAGCATTTTGCAGTTTTTAGAATTCAGGATAAAATAGTTGGTTGCTATTGTTGATAGTTTTTCTTCCTGGACTGCTTTTTCCCAACTGTTTTCCGTATCATTGTATGCCAGATATACGAATACGGCATCTTTTCCCTCGTATTGTTTCCTTAATTCGCTCGCAGGCTCCATTTCTTTTCGGCAAGGTACGCACCAGCTTGCCCAAAAGTCTATATAGATAACTTTCCCTTTGTGTTTCTTTAATAGCTGCTGGAAATTGATTATATTGCCTTGGATGTCTTTCAGCAAAAGTTGGTTGGCATCTGCTGATAGATTATATTGTTCAACGAACTTGCTGTAAAGGATAGAGTCCCCTGTGATTTTGACATATTTATTGAGATAGGTGTTTAAATCTTCAGCAGAAAAGTTTTCTCCTATTTCATTAATACATCGCTGAAGCAAAATTTGCATGGATTTAGGTTGAAAGGGTTTTGCGGATAATTCATCAAAAGTCTGTCGCCAGTCGTAGTATGAGCTCTGCGATTCTATTATTCCCTTAACGTGATAATTGAAGAACCATAAGTAATAATCCAGAAATTCATAATAAGATGGATAACAGGTATATTCGTCCAAGATTTCTTGTTCCATCTTATGGTAGTATGTAGAATCTTTATTTAGCATCCGTTGCGATTCGTGTACTTTCAATTGCAACAAGTAGTTGCAGCGATTGTATATTTCATTTGTGATGAATCGTTGTTGTTTGAGAAAGTTGACTGTATCTATATATGCTTTTCTATAATCATTAAACATATTATGCAGAGAATCTAGTGGGCAATAATCTTTTATCCAACCTTCTATGTTTTGTGCTTGGGCGAAATCTATATTTTGGGCAATCCAAACCCAATCGCTTCCTAAACATGTTTTTGCTTCTAGCCCAGAATGTGTACGTCCTTTACGCAACTTATGGTTTATATTATATATATGGTTATATTTTGGATAATGTTTACTTTTTAAGAGAGGATAATCTAAAGAGTCCATAGAAATAATGATGGTATCTCCTTGCTTAATAGAGTAATAGATGTATTCGAAATTCAAATAACTTAATGCAATTTCTTTATATTCTTTTGGGCAACTGAGGACTAGAGTATCGAAATCAATTTTAGGAGTATGACTTACGAAATTTCCCAGGTCGTTTATATAGGAGATTTTGGGCATGTCTATGTGGAAGAAACCTAATCCAGGAGTTTTGTATGGTTTGGGGTTATAATGGTTAAAGCATAAGACTATTTCTTTATTAATATCAGTCTCTTTGTACTCATTTCTTTGGCAAGAAATGTGTATACAGAGGAATATCGGTAGGACTATTCTACTAAACTTCATTAGTGTTGTTTTTTGACTTAAAGAATTTGGAGTCTATTTCAATAAGTAAAAAGAGAGTGCATAATACGTGTGTACAACACACCCTCCTTTTTCTGATCTTTTTCTTAAATTTTCGTTTTCAGTTTATTCCTAATATCTGTTAAGTAAGTGATTCATCTGATCAATTACTGAATCAAATGAATTATTCCAAATATATAATGAATGGACTGATATTACGAGTTAACCGCAATACTTGGTGCTTCCACAACTGTCGCAGCACCAACGGGCTCCATTCCCTCCGCCGGCGAATGCAGCTAATGCTGTTGATTTTGATACATTGCAGATTCTTGTGCCTGTGGGCGATATTGCACCGCAAGTTCCGTTGCCGTTAAGACCACCACCTTTAATTGCTCTCATCTGGTTCTTGGTAAGAGCATTGTTTTTCAAATCATTAAAGTTCATAATTCTTAGATTTTAGTAAATTCTACTCTATTAAAGCTTTTCGACTCCGCTTATATTTAGTGCACAAATATCGTATTAATGCTATTGTTAAATTCTGTAATAGTTGTTCTGTTAGTACTATTTTAAAGAATAAATTCCCCTTCTAAAGAAATAGTATCTGAAACAACTTCTATAGAGTATGTTTCTGAATCCTGCCCTGTTAGATTGACAGAGATTACCGTTGGATTCATGTACTCTTGCGAATAAACAGTTTCACCAGTAGCTTCTTTAATAATCTTGATAGTGACGGTTGGCATCGCTTCTTCAAAAGATACGGTTACTACCTTATTATATAGGTAAGCATACGCAATTTGTGGAATAAGACTTCTACTTATAGGTTTGTTCGGTTGTAAATTCTTTAGTGGAATTTCTCTTTCTGTATTGTTATATTCCACCATACTTCCTTTTTCCTGTGCTTGAATGGAGCAAACACTAATAAATGCAGTGATTAATATGATCAAAAGTGTTTTCATAAAATTATTTTTTTGATTATGTTATGTGTGCAAATTAAGAGATTGTTATTCATAAAAACAACTCTAAAAGTGTGTAGTTTTTGTGTAGTTTTGCTTTCTCAGATGTAGTTTCTGTGTAATGTGAGGTCTCTTTTCAGATAGAAGTGATAGCTTTGATGAAATTATCATTTTTGTCAAGTTGCATTTTCTTTTCAAGAATGCTACTCCGTCTTTTATATATGCTATTAGGGGTTCTGCTCAAAATGACTCCAAGTTCCTGTATGGAAAAGCCTGACAAGTGAATGCAACAAAAGAAAATATCTTTATCGGTCAGTAATGGAAAGTTCTTTTTCAGGTGTGAAGTATATTCGGGAATCAAACAATTAACCTCCTTTATTAATGACTTTTGGTCATCGTTTGTTAATTCCGGTTTTTCTGTTGACTTTGCATTAATATCATTTTGATGATTCAATATGCTTTGTGCTTTCTTATAAAAAGCAGTTTCCTGTAATTGACCTTTTACTTTTTCTATATCTATTTCCATTGTTCTTATACTATCTTTTTCTGATGATACTTTCTTGCATTTATATTGTCTTATAAATAGGTAGCTCCCTACTATAAGTATGCCTATACTGATATATAATATCCATCTTTTTACGGGAAAATCAGATTTATATTGGGGTGGAGTAGGAGGATAAAACGCATTTGCCGACAATATATAGAGATTCTGATTGTGTGCACTATCTTGATAGGAGGAGTAAAGCCTTTCCAATTCCAGTGATTCTTCTAATTTATTTGACTTTTTTGCAATATCAGCAAGGCGCATATAAGCACTGGCTTTGGTGGTGTATTCTTGGGTATGCAAGGCTTTATTGAAATAGAACCGGGCAGAATCATATAGTTGGGCTTTATAGTAGGCGTCTCCTAATAGAAGATATCCTTTGGCATATAATGTAGTGTCAGTTAAGTGGGTGAAATTTTCTTTGGCGTATTTTATAGCCTCTTTACCTTTCTGCATTCTACTATACAAAGCACTTAAGGAAGATGCAATATTGGCTTTCAGCATATTGTTGGGAAAGTATTTTGTAAGTTCTGAGGCTTGTAATAGTAATGATTCAGCTTGCTGGTAATAGGCTTTCCCCTTTTCTATATTTATACTTCCGCGTTTGGATAAGGCTTCAACCAAGTTGATTGTGTCTTTCTGCAAGGTCGCTTGCTGCTGCATCAACTGATATATGGAATCCGCATTGTTATAATGGTTTTCTTGATAGTAAATGTTGCCAATATTATTATATATCAATGATAATAGTTTTGACCTTTCACTGTTCTTAGCATAATAGCTTGCATTTACATATAGGTTTAGTGCATGAGAATAGTTCCTTTGATCCCTTAAAACTCCTCCCCAATGGTAATACGCTTTCGCCTGCATCTGTACATCTCCAATAGAATCATAATACTGCACAGCCGTCCGTATCAGTGAATCATCCGTTTGTACAATGTAGTTTTTGTCTCTGGCTTGTGTCAGTAGCAGAGCATAGTAAGCGCGATCCGCGTGTACTGTCAGTTGTTGAGATTCTATGCTTTCCAGAATATGCAATGCACTGTCTGGATATTCTTCCATTAACGAATCTGCTTGTACTAACAGTATATTGTGATTGTGCTGTCGTGTACATGAGTTTAGTAAAAGAAAACTTATTAGCCATATTGTAACATAAATGCCCTGCTTCATTTTGATGAGTATTTGGTTAGTAGTATACAAAGGTATCTCTTTTGAGAAATATTACCAAGGCAACTGTATGTTTTTTGAGTTCTCTTTCTTCTTATCTTTCTCAACACGTTGAGAATCTTTTCTCACATAATTAAGAGTTTATTCTCATCGTATTGAGAAGAAACTCTCACCATATTGAGAAAAGATTCTCTATAAAGGGAGAATACTTTCTTTATAAAGCTTCTATTTGCTTCTTATCTGTTATCCGAGGATACTAATAAATACTTCAATTCGGCCAATTGATAAACGCTTGGCATATAGTGTCCGTTGACAATAACCGCTGGTGTATGACTGATATTATTTCGCTCACAATATTCTTGTTGCTGTCTCCAAAGTAGCTGTGCAACGTCATTGATGTAGTATTTCTCTACACCCGGTATTTCCTGAATCTCGAACCATTCCTCCAGTAAATAAGTAGCCTTTTCCCAACCTTCGGAGAGATAGGCGGAGAGAATTGTCTGTGCAATATGTGCTCCCAGACGATCATTGGTGTATATGACTAATGAGATGGATATATCCGCTGAGATCTCCCGAATGTGGTGGTGAACTTTGGCGCATGCCTTGCAGTTGGGATTCACAACTACCATCAGTCTGTCTTTTGTATGATCGGCAGAATTGTGTAAAGCTATATCAGGATGGATCATCGTTCTGACTTTAGGCTTTAACGCCAGTAGCTTCTGGAAAGTGATTGGATTGAGTAGACCGGATAATTTGACCTTCATGAAACGCTTCTCCTTGTCTGAAGAAACAAGTGCTTTTGCCTGTATCCAGAATATCAGGCAGATAACGCTGACTGCAATCATAGAAAAGAGAATCCGGATGGAAAATCTCCATTCAAAGTTATTCCGTATGATATAAAGCGATGCTGCTGTCAGCCAGACCGAGAAGGTGGTGAGCATACAAAATAGACAGGCTTTATGAATAAAGAATATCTGATATATAATAGAGTATAGCGTAAATGCAATTGCTATGAAAACAGACAGGGCAGCCAAAAAATGAAACTCTTCGGGACAGACGGCTGTGAAGAAGAACATAGTGGTGAAATACATCCACGATAGCTCTCCAATTCCTATTCCTGCAATACTTGCACCCTTGGATTTGAGTACTTCATTGCAATCTATAACTTTACCTATATGGCAGAAACGGTGTAGAAAATGATGGTCTACCATTTCTTTGTATAGGATTATAGTAGAAATGAGAATACCGCAAGTTAATGCAGAGAGATAGAGTGGTAATCCGGGGGGATAATTTCTGCTCCAGATTGAAGAAAAAACTAAGAGGACAGATATGATCCCGGCAATTAGTATTCTGTGTTGCCGACACATATAATTAATATTTTTGATCAGGCAATGAGATTCACAGATGGTTTCCCGAGTGGTTTCACCCAACAGGACAACTCCTGTCCATTGGTGAATAAATAATTTTCTACTTATGGGCATGTGGCTGACTTCGGAAGTAGTGATAATGAGCCGATCCTGTTCTATCTTTTCAACAAGACAGAATGTAGAATGGCTTGTTTCCAATTGGGTAATGAACGGGCCGTGCAGCTTCTCCAGATATTGGGGTTGAAGTTGGTAAACTACGTTCTTTACATGAAGTGCATCTAAAGCGTCACTAATACCTTGCATGGTGTTGCCCAACGGATTGTCGAGCAGACGGCATATAGTAGTCCTGCTCACTTTTACGGTCAATGACCGTAAAAAGTGATGGACTACTTCACTGGTGGCATAATCATCTCCCAGCATAGGCTGAATTTATAGTTAAAGTTTAGGTTAGGTTCTTTGTTAAAGAGTAAAGTATCCGCTTAAGCGAATTTCATCTGATACAATCTCTATCTGATATTCTCCGGAATTTTCTGCACTTACATTGATTGTGATAAGTGTAGGCATGGAATAAATCTCAGAATAAACGACTGCTCCTGTAGAAACATTTGTAATGGTAATACTTGCAGAAGGCAAATCCTTGTTGAAAACTACAGTGACTATATCACTATTAACATAGGCACTGGCGGGTTGGATGATGATGCTCCGAGCTATAGGACCACCTTCTTTAGATCCTACCGGGTCTAAGGGAATCTCCCTTTCATCATCATCGGCAAATGAAAAACGATCTTGGGCTTGCAATGAAATACTGCCCAATACTACAGTTAATACAAAAAATGCAAATAATAACTTTTTCATAAGATATACTTTTAATTTGTTACGACGGCAGCAAATTTAGAGAGAAATTATCCAATGAGAGTGTATAAAAAGTGTAGAAATGTAGGGAAAA
>ULNM01024489.1_pt1 | contig 13141 bp, 8 predicted proteins | sample 1951921 | NCBI WGS metagenome assembly ULNM01 (sample SAMEA4835577, study PRJEB28245) | human gut metagenome | biome: gut microbiome; material: fecal sample | place: Denmark | collected 2008
GTTTCTTGGAACAGGGGTCGATGCGTATCTTGAATCGGGAATATTCGTTTAGGGCCATAGTCGGATTTACAGTTTCTCGACACTGTCCCCCGAACAGGTATCGGTAACCCACAAGGCTCCGTTGGTTGCCGAGGAACGCTGCACTTCCAGTTCGTAAACCCGCATCCGTTTCCGGACGGTCAGTTCGTCGAAGGTCGCCGAGATGCTTCCCGTCGTTCGGCTGCACAGGATCGCCCAACCGGTACCGGCCATGCCGGAGGTGAATCGCTCTGAGGAGAGACTGCCGTCGAAGTAGGCGTTGCCGCCATGACGGATGCCGTCCTTGACCTGTCTGAGGCAAATGTCGTCGGTAAAGAATAGCCCCTCTGCCGTAAGACGGGTGAAGCTCCCGTCAATACCGATGTGTCCCGTGACCTCGACGGGATTCAGGGCGACGATAAAGTCCCCGAATGTGCCGATGCGCAGGGAGTTTGAAGTACGGTTTAACGGAGCGTAACGGCTGGTGGAGGGTGCATGGAACAATAGCGTCGCAACCTGTTCGTATTGACCGCCGGGAGATTGGGTGTGGTTGCTGCGGGAAACGAAAGCCAGCATGTCGTCCTCTCCGGTCAGATAGCAGCCGCCCGTGCTCCCGAAACGCAGTCGCTTATGGATGACGATGCCTTCGTCCTCGCTGTCGGTGCGGTACGAGGAGAGCAAATCCCCGCCGTAGTTGTGCCGTACCCGGATGGAGTCGGGAAAGTACGCCGCGCCGTATGGGGAAAGCAGGACATGTTCGCCGTCGATGTCCGTGAGGTTCGACATCAATCGGATTTTAACCGTGCGGTCGCCGCCCATGAGCAGGTCGCCGTCGGCACCCTCCAACCGGATGTCGCTCGCTCCGGAACCTTTGAGTACGGTAACTCCGCTGATTCGCACGCCGCATCCGGATGAAAGGGTCAGGTCGCTCAAACAAGATACGGTCTCCCCGAGAACAGAGAAGAGCAGCTGCCCGCCGTCGCCCAATTCCACGCCCTGTAAGGCTCGCAACTTTCCGGAGAGTGTCGCCGCTCCCGTAACTTCGAGAGAACCGGCGACGGCAGCGTCGTGCATCGACCAGTCCACGGTGGAAAGGTTGGCGTTACCGCCGTGATAGACTTCCCGTCCATGAATGAGCAGACTGTCCGAAGTCAGGAGCACTCCGTTTTCTTTGGACTCGCCCAACAGGATACTTCCGGTCAGGGAAAGGGCGGCATCGGCGAAATCGACCCGTTTCCCGCTCAGGTATATCGTGCCGGTAGCCTGCTCGCAACGGAGCGGCTGCATACCGCCTACAAAGAGCTGATTGCCGCCGACATGTACGTCGCCTGTCAGGCGGATACCGTAGGTGTAACCGATGATGTTTCCTTCATCATCACTTTGTGGGGTGCGGTACGTTTCCAACAGACGACGGTTGTCGATGCCGGCGGTAAAGCCGTAGTCGGCGCATAAGGGTCCCTGCATGTCGCCACCGCTTTTAGGCAGATAGCCTGCCCAGCTACCCGTACCGCCGCCCTCTCCGGAAACGCTGGACGAAATCGCCTCGGCAAACCCATAAGCTGTGTTGTGCAGACGGATGGACGTGTCGTCACCTTCCTCTACACCGTAAGGATTGTTCTCGCTTTTGCGCTCCTGGGCGTTGAAAAAGGTCTGGTATAACTGGCGGTAGATACTGTAACACAGGCTCTGCGGATCCAGACCGCCGATGCCGGGATGAAGGGTGACGCTCATTTGGTATAGGAGGTTTTGGATAGGAACTTCTGAATCTTGGAGGTCAGCGAGAGAAAGTTGGGGAAGTTCAGCGGCTGCATGGTCCCCATAAGCGTAGGCGTCATGATTTTGCTGCACTCCGTCAGGAAGTCCAGCATGAGCTGAGCCAGCTCGTTCCCCAAAACAAGCGGCTCGGTGGCGTTCTCGTCGCCGAGCGTTACTTTGTTATCTGCTACGGCAACGGTCGTGGAATTTACCTTCTGCACGATTTTGTCGGCGGTCTGTTTGACTTCCGACTTATCGACGGTCTGAGCAATCTCTTCCGCACCCTGCACGACTGACGATTCTTTGCCACTGTCGTTCTTGACCATTGCCGTGATACCTTCGGCCGTGTAGCTGGTATGTGCTTCGTTTCCGGTCGGTTCCAGTTCGTCGTAGTCAGGCGAAGAGTCGCTGTCGGGGTCGAGAGCCTCGGTTTCCGTCATGCCGATACGGACTTCCGAATGTGCCTCCATGCGGATGGTCTCGGCATGGGAGTAATTGACGATATAGGCATGGCGGGTGGCGGCGTCCAGTACGATGGTCACCTCCGAAAAAAGGGTCGGCACGATGAGAAAACCACCCTCGTTGTTCCGGGCGGCAGCCAGCAACACGCCCTTGTGGATGATACCGCCCGCCGAGGCCGTTTCGTCGGGATATTCGCCCACGTCCACCGTACCGCCGTAGTCGGCGAACTCTTCATCGCCGGGATCGTCATGTATCTTGGCGACATAGCCGTGAATCATGCGGGCGGTACCCACGCCGCCCATGCCGCCCGGAGCCATTTCGATACGCTCGATACTGCGCCCCAATGCGATTTTGCGGATAGCCTCCTGTATCATCCGCCGGTTGTTGTCCTGCGTATACCTCATGTTCGGTTCTTCCATATCGCTGTTTTATAAAGAGTAGCCGAAGCCCGGATAAAGAGTTTATCCGATATAGCTAATGAAAACGACAACTTGTGAATTTCTTGATAATCTATATATTTCAAAAAAAAGTTGGCCGTGAGGGAAAAATAATTCGGAATCATAGAATGAGATTTGAAACACTTTTGTTACCTTTGTGACGTTGTAGTTCCTTGACGGTCTGAAGACCCGACAAGGATTAAAAGGGAATCCGGTGAGAATCCGGAACAGTACCTGCTGCTGTAAGTTCCAACAAAAGGTTGCCGCAACCTGCCACTGGTCGCAAGACTGGGAAGGCGTGGCAAACTGGGACAAGTCAGAAGACCTGCTGCAAACGCGATGAGATAACCGCCACGGGTATTTGGCGTTTGTTCAATTACAGCATAATAGGCTGTGGGCTTCCGGCTTCAAGGCTGACTCCCCGAAATTGATACAGGCACTGCATCCGTTTGATACGATTATCCATCGTGACAAACGGATTTTTTGTATATATATGTTTCACTAAAACTACTGAATATGAGAAACTTTTACAAAATCATGGCAATGACGACTGTAGCAGTCGCCGCCGCAGTGTTCACGGGATGTTCATCCGACGATGATTTCCTTTCTCCGTATGATGAGAGTGCGATTCAAACCCGCGCATCGTTTGCAACACAAGTTGTCAATTTCGATAATGCTACAAAAGATGAATTGGCGGGCCCCACTTCTTATGGAGCCAATTTGTACAATGGAGATGTTGTTGGTTGGTATGAGGCAAGTACCGGGTTCTATACCGAGTTCAATACAATAGACGGAGTTCAAAAATTTTATTGTGGAGGTATTGCTCCATCTAATTGGAACATTCGTTCTAATGGAACCACGCATTCTCAAGATTGGTGGTATTCTTATCAGAACCAGTGTAGTGTATACAATACGGCCGTAGCCGATGGGGCAAGTAATGCCGGATATAGCGGTTCCAATTTCGGTATCGTCTATGGTTATCAGGATCAGTACAATTCCACCTACATGGCAATGCCTGAATTTACTTTCCGTGATGATGATTTTAATCTGGTAAACAGGAATATCCAGTACATGTATGTTTGTAACAGTGCCTATACTTACGGAGTCATCATTCATGGGAACTACTGGGATGACGGAGAAGATGACGGTTGGACCGGTTCTGCACAGTCCCTCGTAACGAATAAAGGCTGGTTCAAAGTGTTGGCATACGGCTATAAAGCTGACGGAAGTGCAACCAACAACGGGAATCCCGTCGAGTTCTATCTGGCAGACTACCGGGAAAATTCGGTAACTGCAACCCCGGCCATAGAAAGATGGACGAAATGGGATTTGTCCGCGTTGGGTTCTGTCGCCAAAATCAAGTTCAACTTCGTAGGTTCGGATAACAGCCAGTACGGATTGAATACGCCCGCCTATCTTTGCATAGACGATATTACGTTCAATTAAATTTCATAGGGCTGTCTAAACTTGTCAGGCAGCTCCTTTCTACCATGATGAGAAAAATACTATGGCTGTTTTTATTGTGCGTACTTGCAGCGTGCAATAAAGACGATGAAATCACCGAAGAAAGGCCTCTCGCTCCCCGCATCCTTCTGGATAGCGAAACAGGCATCTATACGGTAAAAATCGGTCGTGAACTGATCCTATCTCCCGAAGTCGAAAACGCAGATAATGCCGTTTATATTTGGTATCTTGAAGATGAGATTATCGGTCGAGACAGGGAACTCGCGATGAAATGGGATGAAGTCGGTGAATACTATGTAACCTTTTGTGTGCGGACACCTGCCGGAAAGGCGGAAGAAGAGTTGAAAGTGGAGGTTCTGGAACTTACACCGCCTGTAATTTCATTGATCGTACCGTCCAAAGGCCTGAAAGTCGTTGCCGGAACGGATTACATTTTTACTCCGACGATACAACACGACGATCTGGAAGAATTCAAAATAAAATGGGAACGAAACGGAGACATCGTATCGACGGATAAAACCTACACGTTCCATGAAAAGGAGCTGGGCACCTATCCCGTTACCATCAAGGCGTCGAATATAGACGGTGAGACCACGCGAGAAATAATTGTCGAAGTCGTGGAAACACTGCCTTACACGGTTGTATTTCCATCACCGTCTTATTTTCAGACCTCTACTGACCGTTACACGTTTGTAGATCGGACGATTTATCTTACGCCCAATCTGGAATATTTCGACAATCCGATGTTCGAGTGGACAATTAACGATACACCTGCCGTCTGCACCGACAAAACCTATAAATTGACCCCAACAGAAACCGGAACATACAAAGTGACGGTCACTGTAACAGAAAAGGATGCCTCGCCGCAGACCCTCTCCAAAAACATCACCAGATCAGCGACAAGCATAACGGCAAGTGTGATGGTGTTTTGCGTTTCTGAAAAGGAAGGGGATTTACAGCGTCCGAAAAACGGCAACAGTTCCAAAGCCCAGAATAAAGTATACGAATGGATTCCAGCCCCGGGACAGTTCATCGGAGAAACAGGTATCGGGGGAATGACTGGAAATGAAACGACACTTGAAGCCGCTAATGCTTGGGCTGAACAGCGTTTATCCAATCGGAATTTCGTATCGCTTGGCGGATTCGGCGGCTATATCATCGTAGGATTCGACCATAGCATCGCCAAAACCGACAACGATTATGATTTTGCTATAGAAGGAAACGCCTTCAATAGTCAGAATGGAGGATCGAACGAACCAGGCATTGTCTGGGTAATGCAGGATATCAACCACAACGGATTGCCCGACGACGAGTGGTACGAATTGCGGGGCAGCGAAACGGGCAAAGAGGGCACGATTCAGGATTATGCCGTAACATATTATAAGCCGTCGGCGCCGAAAATGAACGTGGAGTGGACAGACTCGGAAGGCGGGAGCGGACATATCGATTATCTGCAACAATACCATCGTCAGGATTATTACTATCCTGCATGGATTCCTTCGGATACTTACACCTTGCGCGGCACCCGGCTGCCTGCTAAAAACAGGCAAGATCCCAATACGGGCTATTGGGCGAATGAAGCTTACGACTGGGGGTATGCGGATAATATGGGAAGCGACCGGTTGAAAGGCTACGACTCGGAAGACGGAAGCGGCCAACGCAACGGATTCAAAATATCCAATGCCATCTATCCCGACGGAAGTCCCGTCGATTTGAAATACGTCGATTTCATAAAGGTTCAGGTCGGGGTCAATGCCAAGAGCGGATGGCTCGGCGAAATTTCGACCGAAGTATTCGGTTTCCAGGATTATTCAATGTTAAATCAATAAAAAATGAAAAAATTAAGATTCTTTATACTGCTGCTTTCGGCTATAGTATTGCTGGGCAGCTGTTCGAAGGAGGATGCTGTGATTCCGGCGGATGCCGACGATAATTTTATTACGGCGTTATCGCTGTCCATCGATAATGACACGTATACCGCAACCATAGAAGGACAGGATATAACCGTGTCGGTTCCTTATACCGTCACGCTGACCGCCGCTATCGCTACCATCGAATACACCCCGAGTGCGACTATCGATCCCGATCCTGCCAAGGAGACCATCGACTGGAATCGAGAGCAGGTGTTCAGGGTCACTTCTTACAACGGAGCGACGAACGAATACACTTACAGGATTACCCGTGATGAAATCGAAGAAAAAGGCGATGTCGTCCTGAGGACGATGGCCGAAATCGAGGCGTTTCAGAAAAAAGGAACGTCGGTTATCGACGGAAACCTTACAATCGGCACGGACGACGGGGAAGACATTACATCCATTGAGAAGCTCTCCAATCTGAAATCCGTTTCGGGAAATATTATCCTGAAAAACAGCTTCAAAGCCACGGATTTGACTGGTCTGGAACAAGTAACGAAAATAGGCGGCTTGTCGGTCGGTACCGAGGAGACTCCATCCGCCGCTGTCCTGAACCACGTTTCTATGCCGAAACTGACTGAAGTTACCGGCAACATTTCGATTTGGAACAATAATTTGAAATGGATGGAACTGAAGACTATGACGAAAGCCGGAGGTATATCGCTTGCATCAGAACTCATTGAAAATATTGAATTGCCAGACTTGACAGAGGTCGAAAATGATTTTATCGTCGAAGGTTGCCTGAAACGGGAGTTCGAGGATGGCAGCACGTCGGGATACGATCCTCCGGCTATGAAAGGCAATCTGGAGGCTTTCTCGATTCCGAACCTTCAAAAAGTGGGAGGAACTTTGGGCGTGAACTTCATCGCACCGCTGAAAACGATCGCCCTTCCCAAACTGGAAGAGGTCGGAAACATTGATTGCGAGTATTTGCCTATGGCATTCGAAACCATCGGTCTTGAAGCTCTGCGCAACGTGGATGGAAATATGAAAATCTGCTCTGTCAAGGCCGTTGCGGTCATCGGCGGGTATATCACGTATAATGACGTCCTTACTTCCTTGGGCGACCTTTCCGGACTGGAAAAGGTCGGGGGTGTGCTGACGCTGACGAACTTCGGTGCTTTGACGGATATCTCGATGCCGTCTTTGAAACAATGCGGCGGAATTTGGCTCGAAGGCCTGTCCTCGGTAACAACCCTTGCTATTCCCGCTGTGCAATTTACAGCCCCGGCCGGGGAGTCGCTGGCAACAGTCCACATCGAAACTTGTCCTGTATTGGAAAAGTTATCCACTCCTGGTATTCTCAATGCCAAATTACAAATCGTCCTTAAACCGAATGTACCTGTTTTCGAGAATAAAACGACCATTTCCGAAGTCGAGCTCACTGCATCCGGCGCAGGATTAAATAATTTTACATTTACCAATTGGGAAAAAGTGGAAGGGAACTTTTCCTTGGTAATGAATGTGACAACTTACAGAAATGCAATCAGCTTGCCGGACTTGAAAGAGGTCGGTGGATACCTCAATATCTCATGGAAAAAGACTGCTCCGAATTTCCGACCTACCGTTTCCATGCCTAATCTGGAGTCTGTGGGAGGACAATTGTATGTGATGGCATTGGTAACAAGTTATGATTTCAGTTCCTTGAAAACTGTTTGTTGTGCGAATGATCCGGCTTATGCCAATAACTCGGAATCAACTCCTCCCATTGGTTCCATCAACATTCGAATTCAAACCGGTGGAGCCTCTTTCCCCGCATTGACACATGTCGGGGGCAAGGGATTGGCCGTTCAGGGCGGCAATTCACTCTCGTGTCCTGTGCTAACTAATATCGACGGTACACTTGTTTTGAATACATACAAAGGCAATAACGTAGAAATGCCGAAGTTAGGAAGACTTGGTGGATGTTATTTCTATAATTCGAGTTCTTTATCCGATTTTACATTTTTCGGAAAATTCATTGAAAATGGGAATATTTCGGAGGAGAACTGGACTGTGACGGGCTGCGCCTACAATCCCACTTGGCGGGATATGAAAGATGGCAAATACACGCCTGCCGAATAGGTATAACGAAACAATAAATTTTCGGCCGATCCTCGGTATGAATACCGTAAGGTACACATACCGGGGATTCACCATAATAATAACAATATGACCTGTCACAAACTGAAATACCTGCTGTGGAGCGTAGTTGCGTCACTGTTTCTGTCTTCCTGCATGAAATGGGACTACGGCGATGTGATGGAAGATTTCAACGCTTCCGGTTCGGGTCTGTTCATCACCAACGAAGGCAATTTCCAGTATGGCAATGCCTCTCTTTCCTACTACGACCCGGCGACCAAGCAGGTGCAGAACGAGGTGTTCTTCCGTGCCAACGGCATGAAGCTCGGCGACGTGGCGCAGTCGATGTGCATCCACGACGGCAAGGGCTGGGTGGTGGTGAACAACTCCCACGTCATCTTCGCCATCGACCTGAACACCTTCAAGGAGGTGGGACGCATCGAAAACCTGACCTCGCCGCGCTATATCCATTTTCTGAGCGACGAGAAAGCCTACGTCACCCAATTATGGGACAACCGCATTTTCATCGTCAACCCGAAAAAATACGAAATCACCGGCTACATCCAAGTGCCGGACATGACGATGGAGAGCGGCTCCACCGAGCAGATGGTGCAGTACGGCAAGTATGTTTACTGCAACTGCTGGTCGTACCAGAACCGCATCATCAAAATCGACACCGAGACGGATCAGGTGGTCGATGAACTGAAAGTCGGCATCCAGCCCACCTCACTCGTCATGGACAAATACAATAAGATGTGGACAGTTACGGATGGCGGCTATGAGGGCAGCCCTTACGGCTACGAAGCCCCGTCGCTCTACCGCATCGATGCCGAGACGTTCACCGTTGAGAAACAGTTCAAGTTCAAACTGGGCGACTGGCCGAGCGAAGTGCAGCTCAACGGCGAGCGGGACAAACTCTATTGGATCAACAAAGACATTTGGTGCATGGACGTAAGTGCCAGCCGCATTCCGGTACGCCCGTTTCTCGAATACAGCGGCACGATTTATTACGGGCTGACCGTAAACCCCGCCAACGGGGAAGTGTATGTAGCCGATGCCATCGACTACCAGCAGCAGGGCATCATCTACCGCTATTCGCCCGACGGAAAATTGATAGATGAATTTTATGTCGGGATTATTCCCGGCGCATTTTGCTGGAAATAATAACACCCAAAACGGAAACACATGACCTATACGAAATATATACTCTTGTCGATACTGCTCGTCTGTCCGTCCGTGCTATTTGCACAGGACATCACACGGCGCGTATATTTGATTGACGAGGTTACGGTATGGGGCAAACGCCCGATGAAGGAAATCGGCGTGCAGAAGACGAAGTTCGACTCGCTCGCGCTGAAAGAGAACATCGCCCTCTCTATGGCGGACATCCTGACGTTCAACTCATCGGTATTCGTCAAGAGCTACGGACGCGCCACGCTCTCCACCGTCGCCTTTCGCGGCACGTCGCCCTCGCACACGCAGGTGACGTGGAACGGCATGCGCATCAACAATCCCATGCTGGGGATGACCGACTTCTCCACCATACCGTCCTACTTCATCGACAATGCGTCGCTGCTTCACGGCACCTCGTCGGTGAACGAGACGGGCGGCGGCCTCGGCGGCCTTGTCAAACTCGGTACGGCACCGCAGGTCGGCAATGGCTTCCATGCCCAGTACGTGCAGGGCATCGGTTCGTTCCGCACGTTCGACGAGTTCGCCCACTTCGCCTACGGCAGCGACCGCTGGCACGTCTCCACCCGCGCAGTCTATTCGTCGTCGCCCAACGACTACAAGTACATCAATCACGACAAGAAGATAAACATCTACGACGAAGAGAAGAACATCATCGGACAGTACCATCCCGAGGAGCGCAACCGGTCGGGGTCGTTCAAAGACCTGCATCTGCTTCAAGAGGTCTACTACGACACGCGAAAAGGCGACAAACTGGGACTGAATGCATGGTACATCCATTCCAACCGGGAACTGCCGATGCTGACTACCGACTACGGCGACGCGACCGATTTCGAGAACCGCCAGCGGGAAGAGACATTCCGGGGCGTCGTATCGTGGGATCACATCAAAAGCAACTGGAAAGTCGGCGTGAAAGGCGGTTATATCCACACGTGGATGGCCTATGATTACAAGCGGGAGGTCGCTCCCGGCAACTGGGCCTCCATGACCCGCTCGCGCAGCAAGATAAACACGTTCTACGGACAGGCGGAGGGCGAATACTCGCCGAACAACAAATGGTTCTTTACCTCGAACGTATCCGTGTACCAACACCTCGTGCGCAGCGAAGACAAGAACATAATCCTTCAGGACGGAGATAAGGCTATCGTGGGCTACGACAAGGGGCGCGTGGAATTTTCCGGATCGGTGTCGGCCAAATGGCAGCCGGTCGAACCGATAGGTTTGTCGCTGGTCTTGCGCGAGGAGATGTCGGGCGACAAATGGGCGCCGCTCATTCCGGCATTCTTCATCGACGGACTGATTTCGCGCAAAGGAAACGTGATGGCGAAAGCCTCCGTATCGCGCAACTACCGTTTCCCCACCCTGAACGACCTTTACTTCCTGCCCGGCGGCAATCCCAATCTGAAAAACGAACACGGTTTCAGCTACGATGCCGGAGTGAGTTTCGATGTTGTCAAAAAGGGTATCTATAAATTGAGTGGCAGCGCAAGCTGGTTCGACTCCCGCATCGACGACTGGATTATCTGGTTGCCGACGACCAAAGGATTCTTCTCGCCGCGCAACGTGAAAAAAGTCCATGCCTACGGCGTCGAGGTAAAAGCCGATTTCACCGTGCAGCCCGCAAAAGACTGGCTGCTCGACCTGAACGGCTCCTACTCGTGGACGCCCTCCATCAACGAAGGCGAAAAGATGTCGCCCGCCGACCAGTCGGTAGGGAAACAGCTGCCTTACGTGCCGGAACACTCCGCCTCGCTGACAGGCCGTCTGTCGTGGCGGACGTGGGCGTTTATATACAAGTGGGCTTACTACTCGGAACGTTTCACCATGTCGAGCAACGACTACACGCTGACGGGACACCTTCCGCCGTATTTCATGAGCAACATATCGCTGGAGAAAATGCTGTCGTTCAAACCGCTGGATGTACAGCTGAAACTCGCCGTCAACAACCTGTTCGACGAGGACTATCTTTCGGTGCTCTCGCGTCCGATGCCGGGCATCAACTTCGAGTTTTTCATCGGCATCACCCCGAAATTCGGGAAAAACAAGAAAAAAATGTAACCGCAAACAGATAACGATATGAGAATATTAAAGAACCTGAGTTTGATATTGCTGCTTGCACTGGCATTCGCAGGCTGCCGTGGCAAGAGTTCCAAACTTGCCGATTTCAATACACCGCTTTATGCGCCCGCATACGCCTCCGGCTTCGAGATCGTCGGCGCAGAGAATGCCGCCAGTACCATCGTTAAGGTTCACAATCCGTGGCAGGGAGCCGAAGAGGTCGAGACCGCGCTCCTGATCGCCCGCGACGGAGAGACCGCTCCCGAGGGTTTCGACGGGCAAGTCCTCGAAGGGGATGCGCAGCGCGTCGTGGCGATGTCTTCGACCCATATCGCCATGCTCGACGCCATCGGCGAGACGGGACGTGTGGTCGGCGTTTCGGGACTCGACTATATCTCCAATCCCGACATTCAGGCACGCCGCGACAGCATCGGCGACGTGGGTTACGAGGGGAACATTAACTATGAACTGCTGCTCTCGCTCGACCCCGACCTCGTGCTGCTCTACGGCGTGAACGGAGCCAGTGCGATGGAGAGCAAGCTCAAAGAGCTCGGTATCCCGTTCCTGTATGTCGGCGATTATCTCGAAGAGTCTCCGCTGGGCAAGGCCGAATGGCTGGTGGCGCTCTCGGAGGTCGTCGGAAAACGCGCGAAAGGCGAACAGGTGTTTGCGGATATTCCGGTTCGATACAATGCACTGAAACAGCAAGTGGCCGATACCGTTCTCGACGCTCCGTCGGTCATGCTCAACACCCCCTACGGCGATTCGTGGTTCATGCCCTCGACGGAAAACTATGCCGTGCGGCTGATTACCGACGCCGGAGGCGACTACATCTACAAGAAGAACACGGGCAACTCTTCGACGCCTATCGACTTGGAGGAGGCTTACCTGCTCGCAGCGGAGGCCGATATGTGGCTGCATGTCGGCATGGCGAACACGCTCGACGAATTGAAAGCTGCCTGCCCGAAGTTCGCCGATACCCGCTGCTTCCGAAACGGCAATGTCTATAACAACAACGCCCGCACCAATGCCGCCGGAGGCAACGACTACTACGAATCGGCCGTCGTGAATCCCGACCTTCTCCTACGCGACCTCGTGAAGATATTCCACCCCGAACTGGTGAAGGAAGATTTCGTGTACTACAAACAACTGAAATAGATGCGTTCACGCCCCGTCATCTTATTCACCGTGTTGTCCGTGCTTACGGTCGGCCTCTTCCTGTTGGATTTGGCTGTGGGCGCAGTTCGCATTCCCGTCGGCGACGTATGGGCGGCACTGACGGGCGGCGACTGCCCGCGGACTACGGCGAAAATCGTCCTGAACATACGGCTGATAAAGGCGGTTGTGGCTCTGCTGGCCGGTGCGGCGCTTTCGGTCAGCGGATTACAAATGCAGACCCTGTTCCGCAATCCGCTGGCCGGCCCCTACGTGCTGGGCATCAGCTCGGGCGCAAGCCTCGGCGTGGCGCTCGTGGTACTTGCCGGTGTCGGTTCGTCGATAGGTATTGCCACCGCCGCATGGATAGGGTCTGCTACCGTGTTGCTCGTAATCGCCGCCGTAGGACATCGGATAAAGGATATCATGGTCATCCTCATACTCGGTATGATGTTTTCGTCGGGCGTCGGCGCCGTCGTGCAGATATTGCAATACCTGAGCAAAGAGGAGGCGCTGAAAGCATTCGTCATCTGGACGATGGGATCGCTCGGCGATGTGACGGCTCAGCAGCTCGCAGTCCTCGTGCCGTCGGTCATCGTCGGGCTGCTGCTGGCCGTATGGACGATC
>ULNM01044588.1_pt1 | contig 13053 bp, 12 predicted proteins | sample 1951921 | NCBI WGS metagenome assembly ULNM01 (sample SAMEA4835577, study PRJEB28245) | human gut metagenome | biome: gut microbiome; material: fecal sample | place: Denmark | collected 2008
TTCGGCTTCTCCAGCGCGATTTCCAGCGCAATCATACTTGCATGTCCCATCGACCCGACGGTCAGGAAGTCGCGCTCATGCCCTTCGCCGCGCTTTTCGCGAAGCTCAAAGATTTCGCGGCTGAGTTTCCCTGTCGTGGACACAACCACATCGCCCGCATCCATCGCATTCAGCATGATTTCCGCTGCCCGCTCACGGGTGAGGGTGTTTTCATTGCCGTACGCGGGCTTGAGCGAGCAGGTCAGCGCGCCTTTGCGAACGACAATCGCCGCGCACTGCCGCTGATTCAATTGTTCGCGCAGGAAGGCAAAATCCGCCGCAAACTGCTCCTCCGTCGTGTCCTTGCTGAGGATGCGGTAGGGGACGCCGAGAATCTCCAGCTGCGACAGGGTGATTTGCCCCTGCTTGACGTGCTGCGGTTCATCGTGCACACCGGGTTCGCCGCGCCAGCCGACGACGAGCAGGCACGGCAGCTGATACACCTGCGCATCCATCAGCGACGCAAGCGGATTGACGGCATTGCCCAGCCCGGAATTCTGCATATAGCACAGCGCGGGACGCCCCGTCGCGAGGAAATGCCCGGCGGCGAGACCGACCGCGTTTCCCTCATTCGCCGCGACAATGTGGCGGGGCGAATGAACGCCGTAGAGGGCGTAGAGGGAATCGCAAAGTCCTTTTAGCTGCGAATCCGGCACGCCGGTAAAAAAGTCAATGCCCGCCCCTTCGCAGGCAGAAAGAAGTCGCTGTGCATCCATGCAAAAAGACCTCCGTTTCTTCGCTTCTATTATAGCGGAAAGAGGAAACGGGGTCAAGTGCACTGTCGCTTTCTTCTCCTTTTCCCCTTTACAACACCCCTTCAAACCGCTATAATAGGACAAACAGAATCACGGAAGGAGCGTGTTCCACGATGTCCGAAGTCAAAACCCGCGCAGAACGCATTGCGCTCAAGGTTCGCCGGAAGCAGCGGCTCGTCCGCGTCGCGCTGGGCGAGGAGAAGGCGGATGTTGTCCTCAAAAACGCCGATTATGTCAACGTATTTTCCGGCACGATTGAGCATGGCGATATTGCCGTTGCCAACGGGCTGGTCGTCGGCATGGCTGACCATTACGACGGCTTGATGGAGGTCGATGTCAGCGGCAAAATCGTCGCACCCGGCTTCATTGACGCGCATATTCATCTGGAGAGCAGCCTCGTCAGCCCGACCTCGTTCGCGCGTGCGGTACTGCCCCACGGCACAACCACCGTCATCACCGACCCACACGAAATCGCTAACGTCTGCGGTATGGGCGGCATCGACTACATGATGGCGGCGACAGAAAATCTGCCGCTGGATGTGCATTTCATGCTCCCGTCATGCGTGCCGGCGATGGCGTTTGAGGAAAACGGCGCGACGCTGACATGGCGCGACATCAACGCCTATTTCGACCATCCCCGCGTGCTGGGGCTGGCGGAGATGATGAATTATCCGGGTGTGATGATGGGCGACCGCGCGACGATGGAGAAAATCGTCGTTTCACAGGCGCATCACAAGAAGATTGACGGCCACGCGCCGGGGCTGTCCGGCAAGGCGCTCAACGCGTACATGTCCGCCGGCGTCTATTCCGACCACGAGTGCGACACCATTGACAACGCATTGGAAAAATTGCGCAAGGGGCAGTTCATCATGATTCGCGACGGCACGGCGGCGCAGAATCTCGAAGCCCTCATGCCTCTGCTGACGGAGCAGTATGCGCACCGCTGCATGTTCTGCACCGACGACAAGCACCCCTACGACCTGCTGCACAAGGGGCACATTGACTACATCGTCCGCAAGGCGATTGCCCTCGGTGCCGACCCGATTCTGACCATCAAGGTCGCCAGCCACTACGCCGCGCGCTACTTCCTGCTGAACAACAAAGGCGCGATTGCACCAGGGTACTTGGCGGATTTCGTCGTGCTGGACAACCTGCATGATGTGAATGTGGAGATGGTGTTCAAGCGCGGCAAGCTGGTTTACGACGGGCATGAGGTGGAGATCGCCGCGCCGGACATTGACCCGGACATCCTCGCGGGCGTGCTGGACACGTTCCATCTGCCGGACGTAACGCCGGAACAGCTGCGGATTGGGGTCGCGCCGCTGATTGGCCTCATCGACGGGCAGATTGTGACCGAAGACTTGGGGCACGCGGAAGGCGTTGACGGCGGCATCTGCCAGATGACCGTCTGCGAGCGGCACCACAACACGGGGCATGTCGCCAGCTGCTACGTCCGCGGCTACGGGATTCAACGCGGCGCGGTTGCGACGTCGATTGCCCACGACAGCCACAACATCATTGCCTGCGGCGTATCGCCGGAGGACATTGCCTTTGCGGTCAACGAGCTGAAAAAGATGCACGGCGGCATCATCGTCGTGGAGAACGGGCAGGTACAAGCGCGCTTGCCGCTGGAGTTGGCGGGGCTGTTTACTGACCGTCCGCTGCCGGAGGTGAACGAGAAGTTAGAGCACTGCAAGGCGGCAGCGTGGGCGCAGGGCGTAAATCGCGGCATTGACCCGTTCATGACGCTTTCGTTCGCGAGTCTGCCGGTGATTCCGGCACTGCGGCTCACCACCAAGGGGGTCTTCAATGTCAACACACTCACGTTTGTGGAGTGATATTCTGATTGATTTTCTTCTCCAAACTTGAGTTTTGGGCAATACCGCACAAATGAGTTGGTGCGATGGCGAATGCATTTTTTGTCAGATGCGATTGCAGAAATCGAAGGTTTACTGGAGGTAAATCGAGATTTCTGCAAGAAGCAGATGGCAGAAAAGGCATCGCCAGCGCTGCCGACGAATTGTGCGGTATTGCCTTTGATGTTGCAGAAGGTTTCGCCTCTGCGGAGGCGAGGAGGGGGCTTTCCGCTCGCCCCCTCCACCCCTTCGGGCTGCACACCCATGCTTCTTGGATTCTATCGGAAGTTTTATGGTTCGTTTACCTATCGTTTTCCCAACCAACACAATAAACCTGTAACATGGGAGTGCGCTGCGAAGGGTTCAAGGGAGCGATCGCAGACTTCGTCTGTTCCTATTGCCCCCTTGTCGCGTCCGCAGACAAATTATATTTTATTGAATAAACTCAATTTCAAAAAAGGAGCTGACCACCCTGATGCCGCAGGAATCCAAAGCGCACCGTCTTTGGACGCTCTTTTCTTCCATGCTCCTCATCAGCACCTTCACTTTCGGCGGCGGATTCGTCATCGTATCGCTGATGAAGAAAAAATTCGTTGATGAGCTGCATTACCTGACCGAAGAGGAAATGCTGGACATGACCGCCCTGGCGCAGACCGCACCGGGCGCGATTGCCGTCAACGGCGCCATCCTCGTTGGGCGGCGCATCGCCGGGATTTCGGGGCTGATTGTCGCGGTACGGGCGACAATTCTGCCGCCGATTGTCATCATCAGCGTCATCTCTATGATGTACGCCGCGTTCGCCGAGAACGAATGGGTACGCGCGGTGCTGACGGGGATGCAGTCGGGCGTGGCGGCGGTCATCTGCGACGTGACGGCAAATCTTGGCGGCAAGGTCGTGCAGTCGAAGGATTGGCTGAATCTGCTGCTGATGGCGGGCGCGTTCACGGCATCCGCCGTCTTTCACGTCAACGTCATCGTGGTCATCCTCGTCGCGGCGGCGATTGGTGTTATCCGGGCGCTGCTGGCGCGGAAAGGAGGCGAAGCAGCATGATGGCGTTGTTCCTCGTCTTTTTCCAAATCGGGCTGTTCAGTGTCGGCGGCGGATATGCTGCCATGCCGCTGATTCAGTCGCTGGTCGTGGAATCGCACGGCTGGCTGACGATGGCAGAATTTACGAACCTAATGACGATTGCCGAGATGACCCCCGGCCCGATTGCGGTCAACTCCGCGACATTCGTCGGGATGCGCTGCGCCGGGCTACCGGGGGCGCTCGTCGCGACGTTCGGCTGCATCACGCCGTCGCTGATTCTCGTCACGCTTCTTTCCTATCTATATGGACGATTCCGTTCCGGGCAGACGATGCAGAACGTGCTGGGCGCGCTGCGTCCCGTGGTCGTCGCGCTGATTGCGTCGGCGGCGCTGAGCATCGTGCAGGTCGCGGCGGTGAAATCGGGCGGCGGCGTGTCCATCGTCGGCATTGTGCTGATGGCCGCGGCGTTTCTCGTCCTGCGCTGGAAGAAATGGAACCCAATTCTGGTGATGCTGCTCTGCGGCGTCGGCGGCGCGGCGGCGCACGCGGTCGGCTGGCTGTAACGAAAATCTTCCGAAACCATTTGTCCGCCCTTGACAGGGATTGGTGCGTGTGCTATACTCCAAACCAAAGCAGTTAGTTGTAATTAACATGTACTGCGACCGCATCCTGAGCATCTTCCCCAACGTCACGCTGAAACTTGCCAACTACAGCAAACTGAAGGATGGCGACTATGCTGCGAAGCTGATGGAGGGCGTTTCGCCAAGTGTGCCGATGCGTTCAGGCGTGCTGGGCGTGTTTGCCATCGTGCTGGAGTTCTGCGCATACGCGGCACTGGCGGCGTATGCGTACCAGAAAGCCCCGGTGTACGGCGCAATTCTGTTCGTCGGCATGACGTTCGCGTGCATCGTCAGCTCCGCGTATCACTTGAAGTGCGGGCTGGCGGAGTACATGTTCCTCAAATATGGGCGGGACGAGCGTGCCAAGGGCATGATGCTTGACCTGATGGGCAGCGGCGCATCCCTGCGCCTGTGTTCTCTGGGAATGATTACGTTCTACATCACGCTGATGGTTGCTATCATCACCGGCGCGATTGGCTTCCCGATCTGGGCGCTCGTGTTCACGATTCTCCCGATTTTCATCGTCATGTTCCCCCTGCAAATCGTCGGCACGCTGCATATTGCCGCGATGGTGTCAATGCTTGGCTGGATGTTCCTGATTTAACCGCAAAAGGACTGCTGCGCGGGCACTTTTCTCCGCTCACAGTCCTTTTTCTGCGTTTTCCCTCACTCGCGCGGATTTTTTGCAAAAATCACGAAAATTCCCTTGACAAACGCCCCGATTCGCGCTATAATAATCAATGTTGCGGATGACCCGCCGCAATGTGAGCTTCATATGGAGAGTTGGCTGAGTGGTCTAAGGCGCACGACTGGAAATCGTGTGTGGGCTTATACCCCACCTAGGGTTCAAATCCCTAACTCTCCGCCAGATTAGCATCGGTTCGATAGAATCGGTGCTTTTCTTTTGCCCTCGCAGCGAATCCTTCCCCCAGTCACTCAAAGTGCCTCTCTAATAAAAAGTGCGTACTTGCGCCCATAGCACAAATGGTGTATCCTTTCATCGTGGGCACAAGATAACCCCTTTCCCCGAACGACCCACCTTGGAGGAACCCATGAGGAAACTGATTTCCCTGCTGGTGATGATTTTGCTGCTGCTGTCCGCTGCGCTGGCGGAAGTGAGCACCCCGACCTGCACCACCGTGACGCTTGCAACCGGCAGCGTTCACGGCGGATTTCATCGCGAAGATGCATGAGGTTTTCCCGGACTACGCGGGCGAAAACTATCTGGAAATGACGACGGGATTCCTGTTCCCGGCAGAGTAAGTAGCAGAAAGAACAGGCTGTTCGAGCGTTTTGCCCGGACAGCCTGTTTTTTGTCAGTATCCCGCTTTCTGCAATTCGTCCAGCAGTGCGCACTTGCGCTTGTAGTCCCTGCGCCACTGTTCAGCAAGGTCAGCAATTGTCTGTCTTCCCTCGTCGGTGCCTTTCATGCGTTCCAGCTGCCGGATGACCTCGCAGTAGGCGGCGCGCGACGAAGCACCTTGCATAGCGCGATTCACCATATCGCGATAGAGTGCCAGCGTGCGGGCGGAATCCCATGCCATCAGCGGGTCAAAATAGGTACGCAGTACCTCAAAATTGCTGTGTTGCTGAATCCGCTGGAGCAGCTGCTCCCACTGCTCAATGGATGCCAGCAGGGGCAGGCGGATAGTGCTTGTCGTCGGCAGTTTCATCAAACGTTCCGCCTCGTCGCGCCATGCATCGGCGGGAAGCGTCGCTCGAAGCGCATCAATCTGCTCCAGGCTGTACTGATTGTACTGCTCAATGTACTGCCGAATCGCCTGCTGCGCAAGGTCAGGCTGATTCGCGCGCTGATAGAGCAAAATCAGCTGTTCGCGGCGCTGCTTGCATGGCATATATTCCCCGGCGAACGTCTGCAAATCCGCCTTGACCTGCTCGATGGCTTCCGTCCACTTTTCCGCCGCCATCAGCGTTTTCAGTGTCCGGTCATGCGCATACGGCACATCCCAATGCGAATGCCAGAAGCCGATGATGTCCTCCTGCGAAGCGTGCAGCTGCTGCATCGTTTTTTCACGCTGATTCAGCAGATTCACCATCGCGCCTCCACCGCGTTCCTGCGCATTCGGCTTCCATTCGGCAATTTTCTCGTCGAGCAGCGCAAGATTCCGCTGATGAATTGCTTCGTCCCACGGATACGAAAACAAGAACGCCAGCGGCGCGGTGAAATACGGCAGCGGCTTCCACGTCCGGAATGCAGCGGCGAACCACTCGTACATTGCTGCCTGCTGGGCGGGTGCTGCGATGGCAAGAATCCGCATCCATGCATCGCGGCAAGCGTCCTCGATATCCTCCTGTTCAAGAATTTCATCGGCGGATTCAAACATCATTGCCGTGTCGCAAACGAGTTCAAACGCCAGCATCGCATGTTCCGGTGTCAGCAAATCAGCCAGTTCCGCGTCCAGCAGCTCCAGCAGTTCCTGAACGGGTGATTCCTCTTCTTCGTCATATTCCGCGTATTCGTCATACTCGTTTTCGGAATAGCGTTCGGCGGCGTGAAGCGTCTGCGTCAGGGTGCGCTGCCAATTGAGGCGGCGTTCATCCGCACGGACAGGTTCGTCTCCCTTGCACAGCATCAGCCGATTTCGAAGTGCTTCGTCCTTTTTCAGCAGCGGACGAAGAAAATCCCGAAGCGTTTCGGCGGACAGGCTGTTCAACTTCTTCTCCCACTCCGGCGCGGGCAATTCCGCTTCCGGCAGATGGGTCGCCGCAAAGAGAACCGCCGCCATATGCTTGCAGTTTGCGCCCTCTTTCGCAAAAGGGCAGGTGCAGGACAGAGTTGCCACGGCATCGCCTGCCAGCGTAATCTCAACCCGATACAGCCGCGTGCCTTCTACATCAGCAGTGATTTTCTCCTGCGTGCAGTGCAGATTTTTCACTGCCCCGGCACGCCAGTAATTGCGCCCGCGCGTAATCATCTTCGAGATAAAATTCTCTTTCCAGTCAGTGATGTGCATCGGCATTCCACCTTTTGCAAAACAGGCTGCCCGTTTTTCTCGGACAGCCTGCTTGCTTATTCCTTCGTCTCAATCTCAATGCCGCGTTCTGCCAGCCAGTTCGGCCAGTAGTCGTCGGTGTAAAGCAATGCCTCGCGGGTGGAGGGCATCGGGGGCAGCGAGCCGCCCGTAGCGTAAATCAGCGCGGAAATCGGCAGAACGGTGTAGCCCTGCTCCTCGTAGTAGGTCAGGACAGCATCAAGAATTTCCCAGCTGTGATTCGCGTCGAGATGGCAGAGCAAAATATTGCCGGGCGCGAGCTTGGCGCGCGTCGTACCGTTCTTGATGCACTCTTCCACCGTGTATTTGCCGATGGAGTCCTTTGTGCTCATGTTCCACAGCACGCACTCCATGCCTTCCGCGCGCGAAACGCTGATGACGTTGCTGTTCACGTCCCCGTACGGCGGGCGCATCAGGCGCGGCGAGACGCCCAGCGTTTCCGCCATGGTCTCCGCCGGAAAAACGATTTGGCGCATCATGCTGTATGGCCGTTCCTTCGTCAGCTGCGGATGCGTGTTCGTGTGGTCGCCGATTTCATTGCCCGCCGCCAGCACGCGCTTGGATTCCTCCGGGAACGTGCGGACGAAATAGCCCGTCATGAAGAAGGTGATATTCGTGTTGTGCTTCGCCAGCACTTCCAGCACCTGATCGGTGTTCTTGCCGCCGAAACCGCAGTCCATGCCGATGCCGACAAGTTTCCGCTCCGTCTCCACGTTCTTGACGGCGCGCTGTCCCTTCGCAACGACGGTCAGGTAACCGCCATCCGCCACACAGCGATCGCCCAGCCACACGCTCAGGCGGGTGTATCCCTCCATATCAGCGGTTGGGGTGATAGAGAAGCTCATGTCGCCGCTCGGATTCGACCACTTCGCTTCCGCCAGCACTGTACCTTTGTCATCGCGCAGCTGGAAGGTGTTGTTGCCCTTGACGATGGTGGATGAATTCGTCACCGTCATGCGGACACTCATCTTCTTGCCCACCGTGCCGAAGTTGATGCCCAGATAGAACTGCACGTTCGGCAGGCGCTGGATGGTCAGCGTGTGCTTGCCTGCACCGGTGTAGCCGTCGCCGCTCTGCAGCTCAAAGACGACCTTGCCGCGCTCCTCCACCACCTGCGTCGGAACGGTCAGCATGGTACTCTTCTGCCCTGCCGGGATGACCACGGAATACGCGCCGTCCAAGCCGTCGCAGGTCAGGGAAACCTTCAGGTCTTTGTCGCTTGCGGGCGACACGTTCAGCTTCAGCGTATAATCATAGCCGCCGTTGATTTGCCCGTTTTTCTCGGCAAAGGTGACTTTCACGCCGTCCGCCAGCGCGACGGACATCAGCAGCGCCAGCATCATGCCCAGCGCACAGAACCATTTTTTCATGTGCAGCCTCCATTGGTCGTCGATCGTTGATATACCTGCTCGGACATACACGTCCACTTCTATTATACCATTGATTGAAAAGGAACACAAGTGCAAAAAAGCGCCGCTCCGCTTGACCATATTCAATCAGCGGGGCGGCGCGATGTGTCAGGGGATTACTGCTCTGCCAGCTTGTTCAGCATCTCAACGATGCCGCGGCTGTTCTCCAGCTGATTCTCCATGCCTTCGACAATCTGCTCTTCCGCAGTCGTCTCATCCGCATCCGCGTGCAGGACAACCGGCAGCTGCTTGCCGACGAACTGCTCCGCGAAGGCGTCCAGCATTTCCTGCGTCAGACCTTCGATTTCATTTTCCAGCGTCAGCTTCAACTCCGTCACCACATTGTTCGCATCCAGATGCAGTTCAACATCAAGCGTGTATTCGTCCGGCAGCATAGACGTGATGGTGGTGGTAAGAACTCTTCCTTCAGCAGCGGGTTCTTCCGTTGCTTCGGGTTCGGCGGTGGGTTCTTCCGTCGCTTCCGGTTCGGCGGCGGGTTCTTCCGTCGCGTCAGGCTCAACAGCGGGTTCTTCCGTTGCTTCGGGCTCGGCGGTGGGTTCTTCCGTCACGTCCGGTTCAGCGGTGGGTTCTTCCGTCGCGTCAGGCTCAACAGCAGGTTCTTCCGTCACATCCGGCTCAGCGGCGGGTTCTTCCGTCACAGCGGGCTCGGCGGTGGGTTCTTCCGTCGCTTCGGGTTCGGCGGTGGGTTCTTCCGTCACAGCGGGCTCGGCAGCGGGTTCTTCCGTCGCGGCGGGTTCGGCAACGGGTTCTTCCGTCACAGCGGGCTCGACAGCGGGTTCTTCCGTCGCGGTGGGCTCGACAGTCGCTTCGCCGTTCAGCGCGCTCTGCGCCAAGCCGAGGTTCTGCATCAGCTCGTCCAGCTGGGCGGACACGTTGTCGAGGTAGCCCTGCGCCGCCGCCTGATTCGCCTTTGCGGTGTCCAGTTCAGCGGTCAGCGTTTCCACCTGCGCCTTGTTCGCTTCGTTTTCGTCGTTCAGGACAACCAGCTGGGCTTCCAGTTCCGCCACCTTTGCGGTGGATTCTTCCAGCACCAGCTGCGCTTCGCGGAGGTCATTCTGCGCGGTGGTCAGTTCCGCCTGCGCCGTCTCCTTGTCAGCAATGGTCTGCTGAAGTTCGGTGTTGCTGGCTGCCAGCTGACCGTTGACCTCATCCAGCTGACTGGACAGGTTATTCGACCGCACGAACAGCGCGACCATCACGATGACCGCCACGACCAGCACGACGATGAGTGCAAACAGGGAGACTTTCTTCTTCTCGCTGTTTTCCGGCGTGTTCTGTGCCGGCGTCTGGGACTTGTTTTCGGACATGGGAACTTCCTCCTTGCTTTGTCAGTCGAATCTCAGGCTGTGAATAAATGCGGCTGTCATCCTATTTCCAAATGCGAATGCGCAAGCAGATAGCGCAAGTGAATTGGGGAATAGGCTCACTCCTCTGCCTGCCCAAGGAGCTGCCGTGCGGCGTCCACCTGCGCCTGAAGGGATGAAAGCGTCTTTTGCAGCGTCTCCACCTCTCCGATCAGCTCACTGTCCGGGGTCCGAAGGAGAGCGAGCTGCTGCGTGAGCGTTTCCGCCTGCGCCGCTAATTCCGCATTCTCGCTGCGGAGCGCCTTGCGCTGGGCGCGGAGTTCCTGCTCGCGCGCGGACGCTGCATCCGCTTCGGGCTGCACCGCCTGCAATTGCGCCAGCGTTTCCGGCAGGTCAACGTCGATTTGCGCGCGCTGCGTCTGCTGGAGCTTCAACCGCGCCAGACTTGCATCCAGCTGCAATTGCGTCAGCCGAAGCTGCTCGCCCTGCTGCGCCAGCCGAACCGCCAGCACACACAGCGCCACGCACACCACACACATCACCGCGACAAAAATGGCGCGGAATCCCTTGGAAACTTTCGGCAGCATGCTGCTTCCTCCTCTTCCAGTCTCGCCAACAGGGAGCCTTTCTATTCACTATTGTAGCATATTCCGGTACAAATTGCAAAGCAAAAGCGCTGAAAAATGCCGCTTGTTCGGCAAATTGTTACAAATCATTCATTTTTTGAGCCGCGTCGGCGAGACTTTTGGCGAGATAGTCCAAATTTTCCTGCCGGCAGACGGTATCGCGGGAAGTGTGGATGCGCCCGGTGATGAGTCCCACCCCCGCGCTGTGGTGGTATGCCGATACGCCCACCCCGCACACGAAGCGCCGATAATCGCCCGCGCCTTGCACACCCGCGCGTCCGAAGAACTGCGTCGACACGCCGGATGCCATTGCGTTTTCTTCAAGGGATTCGCGGACGGCGGCGTATTCCGGCTTATCCTGCGCCATTTTCGGAGCGCTGATGACGAAGGTGTCGCCATCCCCGACGCAGTTGAGGTCAACAAGCAGCTTCATCGTCTGCACTTCGACGTGCTGTGCGCCGTAGCTCTTTGCGCCGCGGCTGCCCGTCTCCTGATGATCAAAGAGGATGAACGCCGTCTTTTCGCGCGCTTCAGGGGACAGGCGCTGCATCGTCTCCAGCAGGGCGGCAATGCCGGATGTGTTGTCATTGACGTTATGCTTGTTCGCCGCGCCGAACATCATCAGCAGCATCAGCGCCAGATAGGCGAAAAAGAACGTCAGAATCAGCAAATCGCCGCTCTTCGTCGCCAGCCCGACCACCGTGCCAATCAGTAGGGAAATCAGCAGCATTCCCAGCAGCACCGCGCCCTGCGCGAGGATATACACCGGGAAATTCCGGGGGATGCGCAGATCGGGCACGCCGATGGTCGCCGCCGTATCGTAGTGGGCGCTGATGAGCAGTTCGGCATTTTGAGGGTCACCGGCGACGATGTTGCGGTGGCGCAGCTTGTCCTTTCGGTTCATGCCGTCCACATAGGGGCGATACCCCATTTCGCGCATCTTCGCCATCACCCACTTCTCGAACGCCCGCTTCTGCGCCGTCGTTTTGCGGATGGGGAACTGCGCGTCGATTTCTTCGCGTATGGTCATGCTTGCTCCTTCCCGACGACCTGCCGGAGGACGGCTTCCACGGTGTCCGCCACGCCCTGCAGGGTGATTTCGTCGTACGTCGTGTCATGTTTGGTATGAATTTTGCTGCAGTACCAGCCTACATGCTTTTTCTTGCGGCAGGCACAGATGCCCACGCCGAGCTTGAAGTGCTTCTGGTCGGAGGAGAAATTGCACTTCTCCATGTTGCCAAGGACGACCGGAATGCCGCTGCTTTTCCGCGCCGTCTCGCCCAGTGCCGGATACTTCTCCCGCGCCGCTTTCGGCACAAGCATCAGCATGGCTTCCCCCACGCCGATGCAGTCCATGTTCAGCACAAGCGTCTCTTTTGCCGCCTGCTTATGCGCTTTCGCCAGCCCCGATGCGCCGAGCAGCCCCTTCTCCTCGTTGTCGAACAGCACGAACGCAATCTCCTCCGGCTTTTCCGCCGCGAACGATTCCATCAGCGCCAGCACCCCGCACACGCCCGACGTGTTGTCATTGACGTTGTGCGGATTCGGCACGCCCGCCAGCAGCAGATACATCATCAGGCAGTACAACCCAATCAGCGTCGCTTCCGTGCAGAAGATGCTGCCCGTGAGCTTTTTCACAATCCCCGTCGGTACGAAGATGAACACCACCATCACCAGCGCAATCAGTGCCTGAACGAGGTAGAACATCGGGCGATTCATGGGCAGCATGACATTCGGCAGCCCGACGGTTGCGGGCGTGTCGTAATGCGCCGTAACAAGCACTTTCGCCTTGTCCACATCGCCCACGACGATATTGCGGTTCGTGCAGATTGCCTTGTTTTCCTCCATCCTCGCCGCATAGCCCATTTCCTGCGCCTTTTGTACCTTGCTTTTGCGCACCGGAAACCGCGCATTGACCTCCTGCATCCAGCGATTCGTATTCACTTTTCCTGCTCCTTTTCCGTGTATGGCACGACCTCCACCACCGTCAGCGTGTCGCCCTCGACGACAAAGCGAATATCCACCTCACCATACGGCACGCCGTACACGCGCTTTCCGTCATGCTGATACGCCGGGCGCGGGTCTTGCGCGAGCAAGCCCATCACGGCGGGCAGATTCTGCTTGGGAACGTACTTTTTTAGCTTCTCCGGAAAATCCACCGTCAGGTGATGGCGTTCGGTCTGCTCGGTGAACCCGCCGACCGCGTCCGGCACGCTGTCCACATACGGCAGGTACGGCTTGATGTCCACAATTGGCGTGCCGTCCATCAAATCCGCGCCGGAGACGACGAGCGTGATGCGCCCGTTCTCCTCCTCCATGCGAATCAAGCGGACAACCGTCAGACCGATGCGGTTCGGGCGGAACGGCGAGCGCGTCGCG
>ULNM01025889.1_pt1 | contig 12892 bp, 9 predicted proteins | sample 1951921 | NCBI WGS metagenome assembly ULNM01 (sample SAMEA4835577, study PRJEB28245) | human gut metagenome | biome: gut microbiome; material: fecal sample | place: Denmark | collected 2008
AAAATCGTTAGAGGTTTTTACTAGGGCGGTGCGTGCACTAAACTAGATTTGAGCTTATTGAATAAAAAGGTTCACTAGAGAATATTGTGTGTGTTCTGGTGAGCCTTTTTAGTATTTTACCATAATTATTAGTATTTTGAGTAATTGCATATGTTTACTGTAGGGGTAGCCGTGCTAGGCTATTTCCAAGCCGGAAGGCTCTGATTTTCCAGATAATGATTTTGGAGAGTCAGGGCCTTTCTTCGTGCTGAAAAGCACGGCTACGGGTGCCTGCTGTCAACATATGAGAGAACTTTTGGTCAAGTTGGCCAAAGAAATCGCATAGACACAGGAGCTGTGGTATACTGTGTCTATGCGAATTTATAACAGTCTTAGGACAATGTATTGGAGGTAATGCAATGGAATTTGAACTGCTTGCAGATAGTATTAAGCAAATAAATGATAAAGCAAGTTCAGCAGCAAAAAGTGCTGTAAATCAGCTCATGACATTGCGCAATTGGGCGATTGGTTATTATATAGTTGAATACGAACAAGATGGCAGCGACAGAGCAGAATATGGTTCTCATCTTTTGAAAAATCTGGAAAAGCAAATTGATCAAAAAGGAATGAATTATACGCTTTTTAAGGCTTGTAGACAGTTTTATAAAGTATATCCTCAAATTGGTTCGACAGTGTCGAACGAATTTGTAACAGATCCAGATGTTTTAGTTAATAACTTGTCTTTTTCACATATTCGAGAAATTATGGTATTAAATGATGCGTTTGAACGATTTTTTTACGAAACAGAGTGTATGAAATGCAACTGGAATGTAAGAAAACTCCGCAGACAGATAAAAACTAACCTTTATGTAAGAGCTGGTATCATAAAATACACATAACGATTCAGAACCCCATCTTGATTCCGCTTACGCTGCATCTCGATGTTGCTTCTCGCTATATGAAATTCCACAAAAATAGCTCATTCATGTAACCATGATTCGCAATTTTTCTTCCATTTCGCATGGCTCTGAATCGTCAAAAACTCGCAAATAATTTGAAAGCAGGGAGTTCTTTCATGAACATTACTTCAAAATACCGCTCTCTTTCGATTCAGGCACGGGCGGCAGCGGTAGCCAACGTAGTGCTGAACTTTATTTTTATCCGTATTTTCGGTTATGTTGCAGCCGGTTACACGACGCTGGCATGCTATATTCTGTATTCGGTTGGACACTATGTGGTGAGCAAACGGATTCTGGTGGCAGAAGGCATTGAGGAAAACCTGATGGATGCCGGATTTCTGCTGGCATGTTCCGCATTTCTGATTGGAGTAAGCGTAATCTGCAATCTGCTGTTCCCATACAGGATCCTGCGGTATGCGATTCTGTTCGCAAGTGCAGGCCTGGTGTTCTGGAAACGGGAACTGTTGTTGAATACGATGGCAGACATCCGCAAAAAGTAAATCAAAAGAAGAAAGAAAAGGAAAATTTACATGAGTACCAGTATTTCAATAAAAGAATTAAAAGAACTCGATCCGTCGAGCTATCAGATCGTGGATATCCGCGACGCAGTAGAGATTTCCCACGGAGCCATTCCGGGGGCGCTTGCGATGAAGACAGAAGAAATTGAGACCAGCGATGCGATTGATCGGACGAAAAAGACGATCATCTGCTGCAGCCGTGGAGCAGAGCCTACGCAAGAAGTTCAAAAAGTCGATCTGGTCCAAATTTACAAAGGCGATCAACACATATGAGCTGGTAAAACCGGGGGACAAAATCGCAGTCTGCATTTCCGGCGGAAAAGATTCGATGCTGATGGCGAAATGCTTCCAGGAGTTAAAGCTCCACAACAAATTTGATTTTGAAGTGAAATTTGTTGTCATGGACCCGGGATACAGCCCGGAGAACCGCAAAGTCATCGAGGACAACGCAAAGAGTCTTCATATTCCGATTACTATTTTTGAGACCGATATTTTTGACTCCGTTTACCATGTGGAAAATTCGCCGTGCTATCTCTGTGCGAGAATGCGCCGCGGCCATCTGTACCATTTTGCACAGCAGCTTGGCTGCAACAAAATTGCGCTCGGCCATCACTATGACGATGTCATCGAGACGATCCTGATGGGAATGCTCTACGGTGCGCAGGTACAGACGATGATGCCAAAGCTTCACAGCATCCACTTTGAGGGCATGGAGCTGATCCGCCCGCTGTATTTGGTGCGTGAGGACGATATCAAGGCGTGGAGAGATTACAATGGTCTGCATTTTATCCAGTGTGCCTGCAAATTCACAGATACGTGTACAACCTGTAACAATGAAGAAAACCGCTCCAAGCGCGTAGAGATCAAAGAACTGATCAAAAATCTGAAAAAGGTGAATCCGTTTGTCGAGAGCAATATTTTCCGCAGTGTGGAAAATGTCAATATTGACACGGTAGTCGGCTATAAACAGCACGGTATCCGCCACAATTTCCTGGAAGGATACGACGACAACCCGGGATACGTACCGGAGGCGGAAAAAGCCGCAGACGAAGCAGGACAGGAAAAAGAAGTTCATTCATGTACAGAAAAATAGAAGAAACGCCGGAGCGGGAGAAAATGCTGATCCGGTTAAAAGAGCTCCGTCTGAAACGAGGCTACTCGATGTTACAGGCGGCGCGGAAGATTTTCAGCCATCTGGACACCTACAACCGGTATGAGAAAGGCATTCGTGAGATCCCGTTGGACTCGCTGATGCTGCTGGCAAAGACGTACGACTGCAGTCTCGATTACCTCGCAGGTATTTCCGACCAGCCGCGAAAATATGGAAAATAATGCCAGAAACCGTACCGCTTCTGAAAAAATACGGTTACAGGCAGCCTGAAAGAGAAAAGAGGCTGTCGCACGAATAGCAAATTTCGGCATCCCCAGTAGTAATTGAAAGGATCCCAGCATCATATCGAGCGATTCATCCGGTATAAGATCCCCTTTTCACTCAGGATATTTTCATAGGATTCCTGACGCTTCTCTAAGAAACTTTTGGAGATGTACAGACGTTTATTCCCTTTAGCACGGGAACATCGTTCTTTATACGGACAGCCTGTAGGTACTCTTGGTTCAGTAGGGTGACCGCCTCCTGTATTTTCAGAAACATATTTTCTTCCCATTCGTTCCAAGCGACGTACCATCTGATAAAACAGGGCTTCGCAGGTGTCTGCCAAAAATCCAGTACGGAACCTTGCAATCGTGCTGTGATCCGGTGCTTTCTGACCAGCAAGCAGCTACATAAAGTTAATATCACGTTTACAAGCGGTTTCAATCTTTCTGCAAGAATAAATATTTTGGGAATAAGCATAGGTCAGGATCTTGAACATGGTCTTTGGGTCCACTGCCGGATTTCTGCCTTTGGTAGAGTACGCCTGATACAGTAAACTGTAATCTAAATCCTCCAATTCGTGGCTCAGCAGTCGGACAGAATCATCATCAGGAACCAGACCTTCCAAATTTAATGGCAAAACCAGTTGATAAGGCTCGTCGAATTCGGTATAATTTTTATGGTATTTTATGTATTTGGTCATACTTAATTATACCATGGATTGCGGGCTCTTCGGAGTCCGTTTTCTGCTTTTGGACATAAAAATGGAGCTATTGCTCCATAGATGATTACTCATCTATTTTGCAACAGCCCACTTGACTTCTCTTAATTGTGCACATCACCTGAAGCATCTGATTGCAAAATTTCTACAGAATGGATTGCATGAGTAAGATATGCATCCGGTGCAATACAGGATTCAAACTCCCAAACGGTATCGTAAAAGGCCGAAAAAATTCGATTCAAACTAATTTTGTTCGGAATACAGATATTGTAATACGGTGTATTTCTCCTAAAACGCAAATAAGAAAACTCATCTGCAAAAAACAGTGTCGGTCTTGGGATATGCTGGTAATCAGACAGCAAACCATTCGGCAAAATCTTAATCTGAAGCGCATTTGAAATTTCATGCAGATGTTTCATATGCTTAAAAAAATGAAGACGCTGTTCCGGCGAAAGCTGAATTCGATAACCATAGAAATCCAATTCGCCAGTAACTGTAAAATCTGTAAATGCAGAAGCATAAATCAGTGCTCTTATCGGTGTAACAGCAAGTATCTGCGATACCAGAGAATGCATTTTTTGAAGTACAGGTCTGTATGTCTTTCCTATAAAAGAGCCATACTTATCAAGCAGCTCATTATGTAAATCAGTTGGAAGAAAATGTTCTGTAAAATGTCCAAGCAGACAAGAAGAATTCCGGGCAAACAGTGAATGCTCATATTCGTAAGTACGAATCATTTCAGGAATAGATGTCCGTCGAATAAGCAATGTTTCTTTGCTGCAAAGTAATTTTAATTTGTAATAAAGTTCCGTTGAAAGAGACGAATCTTCAATTGTTGTAACAGCAAGACAATGGTTCTGATCAACTAACATACCTGAAAGCGAATAAATATCTTTAATCGCAAAAACCATTTTTTTCTGTGCCTGTGTTCCGCAATAAAGATTAAAATCAATATTCGAAAGATTTGAAAGCAAATTCATCAGGAAACCAGCCGTATAAACCGGATTATCTGAAGACGATTCCAAATCAATCATTAAAGAAAAATGAACTCCTGGAAGCACAAGTCCTATGTCATTGTGCATGCTGTTAAATTCAGCAATTAAAAGCTGATAATTCGTGTCTACATTCAGAATATCTACCATAGCATAAATATTTAGCGACTGTACTTTACGGAGTGATGGATGTTTCATTTTAAAGATAAACTGATCCAGTGTAAGTTCCGGATAATATGAAATTTTAGTAGCCACTTTAGAACCAGTTGTTACCTGAAGTTCTTTTACATATGTATATTCAGATTCGAGATGATCGTAAATCGCTTTCTGAAGATTCGAAACGTCAGAAATTTGATATTCTTCTAAAAAAGTGTCCCGGTTATCATCAGTCAGAGCCTCAACAATACACTGGCTGATATTCTGCAAAATAATTTCGTGATTTTTTTCTGTTGGAAGTGATTTTCCACTAATCCATTTGCTTATATAAGATTCATCATACTGCACAGCTTTGGCAAGTACATAATTTTTTAAATTGGCCATAGATGTCAGATGCTCTAACAGAACACTGAATCTGTTTTTTTCTTTCATAATAATCAAAAGCCCCTCTCTTCTATTATAATTTTAGTGTACTGCATACAAAATAAGAAAACAAGAACATTTATACAAAAAATTTCCTATTGAATGAAATCCTGAAAAAAATGAATTAGTTGATTTGTTTGATTCAATATGCCAAATTCACCACTTCTATTGAAAAGGAAAAATATCCATGATAGAATACGAATCGTCATTATAAAACAAATAAATAATCGGAAAAGGAAGTAAATAATTATGGAAAATACAGGAGCAACATTAACTGGAAAAGCGAGCGTTGATAAACCATGGTTACAGTTTTATCCAGAAGCACTGCGCAACGTTGAAGTGCCAACAATAACTGTTGAAACGTTTTTAAGAGCAAAAAATCCAGACGAAAATAAAATTGCATTTGAATATTACGGAAACAAAATTACATGGAAAGAATTCTGGGGAGAAGTTGATAAAGCAGCAAAATCTTTAAAGATACTTGGATTTGGTGAAGGAAACAGAATTCCTGTATTTCTGCAAAGTGTTCCGGCACATTTTATCCTTCTGATCGCAGCAGAAAGAATCGGAGCTGCAATTATCTGCAGAGATGACATTCCAGAAGAATTATGTTTTGCAATCAGAAAATCAAAATCAGAGACAGCATTTGTCATGGATTATACATCAAAGTCAGATGAAGATCTGTTCCGTGCAACGACACCAATGAAGCGTGTAATTAAGGTTTCTCCATATGATTATGCAGATAGAAAATCTGTCCCGGACTATGTTGAAAAAGAAATTGCATCCAGATATACCGGTGCGATAGAGACAACAGAAGGAGATCTTACATGGGACGAGTTCCTGGCACTTGGGAAAGATTATACAGAAGACTATATGGCACAAGAAGATGTGAACAGACCAGTATTTGGCGCATATACAAGCGGATCCACAGGAATCTCTAAATTAGTTATTCATTCTTCTTCTAATATAGTAGCAACTGCATTCCAGATGTCCATCTTTATTCCGCCGTCAGATGTACCGGAAAAATGGTGGCTGCCAATCTTACCACCTGCACTGATTGCAGTAACTGTATCAATGGCAATCTTCCCATTGTCAGCAGGACTGATTATGGTACTTGATCCATTCTGTCCGCTGGAAGATATTGATATCGCATTTATGGAGCAGAAGCCAAACTTCTGGGCACTGATTCCAATGTTCTGTGAAATGCTTATGAAGAGTGACAGAATTCCGGAAGATTACGATATGTCTCATCTAAGAAGTATCGGAACCGGAGCTGAAGCAATGAACGAAAGGAAAACACAAGAAGTAGAAGCATTCTTCCATAAGCATAATGTTAAAGCAACTTTAAGTGCCGGATATGGTCAGAGTGAAGGATGTTCAAACTTTACACTTCCAAATCCGATGTTCCCGCTGGTAGACGGATGCGTTGGAATGCCAATGCCGGCAACAACTATGGCAGTATTCTCAGATGATCTGGAAGAACTGAATTATGGAGAAATCGGAGAATTATGTATGACGGGTCCTGCTATGATGCTCCACTATGCGGGATGGAGAGGTGATGAACTTACTGAAAGAACACTGATCAATCATCCAGATGGGAACTGCTGGTTACATACGGGAGATAAAGCTTACATCAATGAACACGGAATTGTATACATTCTTGGACGTGGAACAACAAAGCGTTTCGGTGGCGGAGAACTTTACATGATGAGAATGGAGACAAAAGCAGTACGTGTAGCTGGTGTAGAAGATGGATTCTTCTGCTTTGTACCAGATCAGGATCATGAAGGATATTTCCTTCCATATTTCTTTGTAATCCTTGATGAAACAAAGAGTCTGGATGAAGTAAAAGCAGGTCTTGCAGATGCACTGGAAGAATATGAATATCCGGTAGACATCCGCGTAATCAAGGAAAGACCGTATTTCCACTTCAAGACAAACAGAAAAGAACTCACAGCAGTAATTCTTGAGGAACTGAACTAAAAAAGACTCCTCTGTCGCATCAATATGTAAATTCTATATAAATAAGTAAGAAAAAACTTGATGATTCCCCGTATTTTAACAAATCATAAGATACGGGGGAATTTCTTTATTACGTTTATACATGCCAGAAACCTGAAAACCAGACTTTTCGATGTGTTTTTGTGCTAAAAAACGTCAGTATGTCTTGAACAAAACAGTTAGCAGTGATATATTAAAGTAAATACCTAATTACTATATTATATGCAAAAATATATGCAAAATACGAATTACAGTAGCATATAATAGAGGGTGGAGTATAAATAAAATACAATGGAAATGAGGTGGGGGCAAACAAAAAACATAATATGAATTATCTAATACAAACACGAAAGGAAGGGTAGACATTATGAAAAAGAGAAGTAAAATGCTTTTGAGTTTATTCCTCTCTACTATAATGGTATTCAGTGTAGTGCCTTCAACAGTTTTTGCAGAGCCTGCACATGAAGAAACACCAGCAGTGCAGGAAAATACTACAGAAGCCGTGCAGGATAACACCAATACAAATGAGGCAGAAGATCCAGCAACAGAAGATTCTGTGACAGAAGATGATGCAACAGAAGCAACTACTGATTCTTCAAACACAGATAATGATGCTGTGGCCCAGACAGATAATGATGAAAATAAAGTAACTATTTCAGGTATTACAATACAGACACCAGTCATCCAGTTCAAGGGTGCTAATGCAGCAGTAGCAGAAGCACTTACAAAAGATATAAAGATTGATGAAAGCGATCCGGCAATCCAGAGCCTGCGTGAAGCATTGGGGGATCTCGAAATGGTTGGCGGAGAAGCCGGCACAGAATCCAATGAATCTAATATCAGCACAGCAGACCTGTATGAAGCAGATGAACAGGCTGAAACCAAGAAGCTGACAGCAGACCAGATTAATACAGTTGTTGGTATGTATCAGCAGTATCTGAATCAGTGGTCAGCCAATGCTAATGTACTCGGTGTTCAGAATCCATTCTTTCTGGATTTCAACGATGATACAGATGGTCTTGGTATCCTTGGTGAGATGCTTGCCTTAGACGGCAAATCTGTTCAGGATGTCAGAGATGGCAAGGTGAGCTACGATGACCTGACAGGTATGATCTTTACTTTCACATATGGTGATAAGTTAGGTATTAAGTATTATGGTCCAGATGTAACAAATGCAAGAGATGAAGCTCTTGCTGCAGTTACAGCATCAGGTGCACAGACAAAGGCACAGAAGCTGCTTGTTCTGAATGACTGGTTGGCCCATAACAATACATTTGATATGTCCTACATCATGAACTCTGGTAAGGAATCAGATGATGACAAGCCGATGATTGCAAAGGATCCTCAGAAGCAGGAGCATGAGGATGAAGTTTACAATGAGATCTATAAGGTTTACGAACCACAGATCAAACAGAATTTCCATGATCAGATTTATGCAGGCATTGAGAAGGATTTGCTTGTAAAATTTTATAAAAAAGCTATTGCTCAGACTTTGGTGAAGGCTGGACAGTCTGAGGAAGATGCGAATGCATATGTAGAAGCTAATAAAGAAGCTATCGAGAAGGATCCGGAAGCATTTGTGAAAGAAAACCTTCCAGACGCAGCAGAACCATTGAAGCAGGAAGCAGATAAATTTATCAAAAATGCTGAAGAAAAAGGCGTTGAGGTTTCTGAAGGCGTTACGATGACTGTTGAGCAGCTTACTCAGCAGCAGTTAGATAGCGCTACGAATCAGGCTGCAACCGGTATGACAACTGGTGTCATCAACTATTGGGAAGGTACTCAGTTTGGTGCATTCGGTATGGGTACATCTGTATGTCTGGGTTACTCCAGAGCTTTTTCATATCTTGTGCAGTGCCTGGATAAAGATATTTATCTTAAAGATCCAAGTAAAGGTTATGACAGCAAGAAAACTGTTACAGCAGATGATGGTACAACTTCAGAAGTATGTGATAACTGGAAGACAGCCAAAGAACTGTACTATGGTTCAGATGGTAAGACACTGGATATCAATGCAGGCTACACAGTTGACCTTGTAAGAATTTCCTTCCAGTCCAACGTTACAATGTATGGCGAAGAACAGGAAGACTTCGGTTCCGACCATTACTGGAATGCAGTCAAGGTGGATGGTCAGTGGTACTATGTAGACCCTTGTTATACAGATGTCTACACAGAAGTTATGAGTCGTGACCGTGTCGAGACAGATGGTGATATGAACCATGTCTTCTTCCTGTTCAGCGATACAGATGCAAGAAAATTGTATCAGGGTAACTTTAGTGTTTTAAGATCACTTTATCAGAATGAAGCAACAGATACAACATATGAAAAAGCATGGATGGCTCGTGCAGCAAGTAATGTTTACTATGCAGATGGTTATGCTTACTATATGTATGATTCGACAGACCTGTTTGACAGAGTAAGCAGCACAAGCATGAATCAGAGCCAGAAGGCTGCAGAGTACAAGATTGTTCGTCATAAACTGACAAATAAGGATACAGGCGATGGCGACAGCGATTATGAAACACTAATCAACTTCACAGACAAGAAAAACGACGATGATGACGATACATTTGTAAGCGTTCTGAACAAAGACGGTAAGATGGAGAAGAATGATCTTCTGACCAAACTGTATGCACAGTTTGTGGATGAACAGAGCATTTACCCATCCATCGGTCTGACAGCAGCACTGTATACAGATGGTAAGATTTACTTCAACGTATCCAACGATATCGTTTCCTACAATCCTGCAGACGGTGCAGTAGCCGTTGTGAAGGAATATAACACAGTATCTGCAAAACGTGATACAACCAAGTTATTTGGCGGTATGGCATTTACAACAACAGATGAAAAGAGTGCAAATTTCACTGTCACAAATCATCCAATCGCAGGTCTGACTGTGAAGGGTGACAAACTGGTTGTTTCAATCGGTACAAACTTCGCGTTCATTTCAGGTAAGAGCAAACTGCTTGACCATTCCAGCTACGGTTATGAATTCGAAGAGACAGATTACAATCCGACTTATACAAACTACAAGAAGTATCAGCAGTTCATGGGCAGTCAGAGCAATGATAATGACGAGTTCATGTGGTCAGCTAACTTCGTTGATACAGTTGATATGAAGACACTGACAGGTACTTCTCATAATTATGAAACAGTTTCTGAACCTGCATACTGCGGACGTAATGCATTTACAGAAGAACGTTGTTCTGACTGTGGTCTGATCAAAGCGGGCACACGTGTAGAAGCAAAGAATACAGCACACGAACATCATTACATCAAGTTCCATGAAACATACTATACAAAGACTGATAGCGGTAGCTGGAACGAAGCGGACAACTATGTTTGCCCAGAGTGCGGTGCTTGTATTACAGAACCTGTTAAGCCCAAATATGAACAGGCTAATTCTACATACGAGAAAAGAAAAGCTATCTGGGATGAAGCTCAGAAGAACGCAGCAGAAGGACATGCTTATGCAGCAACAGATGCTGAATGGAGCGATGATCACACAAGCGTTACATTCCAGAATCTGAAATGTGAAACTTGTGCAAATCAGATCAATAAACTGGATTGTCTCCTTGAATCAGATGAAAATGTAACAAACAAAGCTAACAGAGATTCTATTGAGAAAACTCTTGCAGAAAAAGTAACTGCAACGGCTAAACTTGCTGGCCATACAGGTACATGTGAACAGGGCGTGACTATGTACTACAAAGCAGCAGATAAGACAGCTGATGGTGTGAAGTATGTTGTAACAACTACTGAGGCAAAGGAAGCTGGAAAGCATGCATACACAGGTGCATGGACATGGAACGAAGTTAAAGATGACAATGGCAATGTAACTAATTGCACAGCATCTGTAACAGGTGTTAAATGCTCCGTTTGTGATAATGAACCAACAGAAGACCAGATTAAAGTTAATGTTGTTAAGGATACAGAGAATTCCAAAGCAGCAACATGTACAGAAGCTGGTAAAGATGTTTATACAGCAACAGCGACAGTTACAGATGCTGATGGTAAGGAAATCGGTACATTAACAGCAGATCCAAAAGAAGTTGATTTACCGGCACTTGGCCATAAGTATGGTGAACCAACATGGAACTGGACAAAGGGTGAGAACAACACTTACACAGCAACAGCAACATTTACATGTGCAAATGATGAGAAACATGTAGAAACAGTTGATGCAAAAGTAACTGAGAAATCTGATGGCGCAACATGTACAGAGGCAGGTAAGATTACTTACACAGCTACAGTTACATTTGAAGGCAAAGATTACAAAGATACTAAGACAGAAGAAGTAGCAGCTCTCGGTCATGACTACAAAGTCTCAGAAAAAGACGGATGGAAATGGACAGCTGATAAAGAAAAAGGATATACAGCTGTTGCAACATTCGTATGCAGCCGTTGTAAAGATTCTCATGACGAAACTGCAGATGTTGTTAAAGAAGACAAGAACAGTCAGATCATCTACACAGCAACTGCTAAATACACAGATGAAACTGGTAAGGAATTTACAGCTACAGCTACAAAGAGTACAAAAATGTCCATATCTTACAAAGTTCACCGTCAGGATTTTGACTGGGAAGAAGACTGGAAGAAAGACGGACAAACGTCTGGTACAGAAGGACAGTGTAAACGTCTGGAAGCAATCCGGATCAAGTTACCAGATGGTGTTTCTGGATCTATCGAATATCGTACACATATTCAGGACATCGGTTGGGAAAAGAACTGGAGTAAAGACGGAGCAGAATCCGGTACAGAAGGACAGTGTAAACGTCTGGAAGCAATCCAGATCAAACTGACTGGTGAAGTTGCAGAGAATTATGACGTATACTACAGCGTACATGCCGAGAACTTCGGATGGCTCGGATGGGCTAAGAATGGCGAAGAAGCAGGAACAGCTGGTTACGGATACCGTCTTGAAGCAATCAGGATTCAGCTGGTTACCAAAGGGGACAAAGCACCAGAACTTATTGGTACTATCAAAGAAGCTATGAAAGCAAGACTGGTCGGATACCAGACACATGTACAGGACTATGGTACACAGGCATATGTATATGACGGTGCTATGGCAGGTACAGAAGGCGAGTGCAAACGTATGGAATCTATCCGTATGAAACTCCCGTCTTCAATGAACAGCTCAATCCAGTACAGATCTCACGTTCAGAATATTGGATGGGAGAAGAAATGGGCATCTAACGGATCATTATCCGGAACAACTGGACAGTGTAAACGTCTGGAAGCAATTCAGATCAAACTGTCTGGTGATGTAGCAGAGAACTATGATGTATACTACAGAGTTCATGCTCAGGATTATGGATGGCTTGCATGGGCTAAGAATGGAGAATCTTCAGGAACAGAAGGATACGCAAAACGTCTCGAGGCAATTGAGGTTCGTCTGGTTCCAAAGGGAACAACTCCAGACCTTCCAGCATCAGCAAATGAAAAAGCCTTCATCAAAAAAAAATAACAAAGCTTAACTTGCAAGGGGCTGTCGGGAAATGAACCGCTCCCCATCAAGTAGACAATTGAAAAAATATAAATTTTTCCTGCCAGTAGAAATTTATCTGCTGGCAGTTTTTATGTAGCTTGCAAGTAATTTTCGTGTTTTTCCATTGGCGTTAAAATTCCAAGATTCCTTTGCAAGCGTTTATTGTTGGTAAGCGTCCAATAAGAGGGTGTATCGAAATTTCTGGCTGTTGCATGTAAACTATTTATTAGAGTTTTGGGAGTTGACTCTAAAAACTCTAAATCTAATCTAAGGAGCAGGC
>ULNM01017200.1_pt1 | contig 12608 bp, 8 predicted proteins | sample 1951921 | NCBI WGS metagenome assembly ULNM01 (sample SAMEA4835577, study PRJEB28245) | human gut metagenome | biome: gut microbiome; material: fecal sample | place: Denmark | collected 2008
ATTAGTATTCGGACGGCTTTCCATATCGCTCATATTCACTTTACTTACAGAGCCAGTCACATTACGCCGACTTTGGCTTCCATAGCCAACCACTACAACTTCCTCCAAAAGGCCTGCATCTTCCTTTAAAACTATTTTAAAGGAATTCTTTCCTGCAACTTTTATTTCTTGCGGTAAAAAGCCAATAAATGATATCTGAAGCATTGCATTATCTTCTACAATCAGCTTGAAATGCCCATCCACATCTGTAACCGAACCATTAATAGTGCCTTTCTCTACTACATTTGCTCCGATAATAGCTTCTCCCCGCTCATCAGTGACTGTTCCGGTAATTTGCTTCTTTTGCTGAGTTGCAGCACTATTTCCAGGCACCTCAATATGCATCTCCGCTTGTGTGCCACTATAGGCATAAGCACCTATTGTCAAACTATTATAAACAGCCAACAATAAGAAAATGGAGCTCGATTTTATAATTAGCCATAAAAAATCATACGACTTTGCTGGTTTATTCATATCTTTACGTGTTTTTGATAGATTAAAATTTAGTATACAATTTGTTTGCGAGACAAAGGATACGTTAATTAATTAAAAACATTCTACAAAGTCGTGATGCTGCAGTGCAGCACCATGACTTTTTTTCTTATCTATACATCTCTCATAGGCATACATGTATTATAATTCAACTTCATTAATAACTCCCATTTCGTTACTGAACCGAGAACTTTTCATAATATCAATTTATTCAGCAACTATCTGCACCTTTACTTTTTCATTTTATTTTTTTTGCGTGCAGCAATATTAGCAGCTGATTTCTTTACTCTGCCGGGCTTACTAATACGCATTCCCAAATCGCCACGTTCTGAAATTATTTTTCCTTCTAAAATATCCTCTTCTGTAAAACGTGCCATGAGTACATCGCCTTCACGAGTACGCTGATGGTCATACGAAATATAAATATATCCGTCTGGTGTCTGGAACCCTGTGGGATATGAAACTCCGGAACGTTCATCAAGCAGTAAATTACCCGACCAGGTTTTGCCATCATCTGTAGAAATAAAAGCACGAAGATGAGAACGAGACTTAAGTTGCTCATCAGGCATACCATGACGTACAAGCAAGAGATTGCCTGACTTAAGTCGTAAAATAAAATGGCGTGAATTGACATGCTCCTGATATTTTTCGGGCTCTGTCCAAGTGAATCCCTTATCAGTAGAATAACTTTGCCAGATACCTACGCCTGTACGTGCCGTCATCCACCAACTACCATCTTTTTTCTCTATTGTCAGATGTTCATCAAAACTGGGAGAGGGATATTTCACCATTCCACGGAATTCCCATGTTGTTCCCTGATCTGTTGATACCATAAGGTGAGCACCACGTTTAGCATCTAATTCCGGATGTGCACCCTTCAAAGGATTCTCCTTCCACCCCTTTTCTAACAATATGTCCATGCGACTACGAGGCCAGATACTTACAGGAAGTACCCACTCACCACTACTCATCACTGTCGGTTTTTGGAGTGTACAACCAATACCTAAATAAACAGGTTCTGACCATACAGGATTCTCAGAATCCGGATTTTCGCATAGCGTATACCAGTTACCGGAACGTCCGTCATAGTAAGTCATTGCCTGGTCGAAAAAGAGCCAAAGGCGTCCCAGCGGATCTGTCCATAATTGGCCTACAATAGTTCTGCGTTTAAGAGGCAGTGATTCATCATGAGGATCAATAACTACTTTTGTCTTTGTCCACTTTTTGCCCTCATCATCACTCCAAGCCAGCACAAAAAAAGCATTCGCATTATCTCCGCCACCAACCCAGCAAGCCCAGATACGTCCGCCCGGCGTACGTTCTATTCCTATAGTCATACCATAATCCAAATTCTTGGCATTATATTTTTTACCAGGATTGGTATTAACCAGCGGCGGTATCATAGCCAAACTGTCTGAAATGCGTATAAGCTCTTGGTTTTGCGCGACTACAGTATGAGTGGCACAAAATATGAAAAACATTGTGTACAAAATATTAAGTTTTTTCATGGCAATATAAATTTAAATATAAGTTACTTTCTTATCAGACTTTAATTCTTTTGTATCCTGAGCGTAATACAGCCAAATCAGCTCCTATAGCAAAAGCACTAAACCCCATCACACACAAATCAGAAATATCTTCTTCCGGAGAGACCAATATCCCTGCTTGTTTACCGGAGGATATAGCTGCTTTAACAGTTAAAGAAATGGCCTCCTGAAAAGGTATTCTTTCATCAGCACTCTTTCTGACTGATAAATCAAGACGCAAATCACGCGGACCAACAAAAAGCATATCCACTCCTTCTGTTGCCGCTATAGAATTAGCATTTTGTACGCCTTCGTAGTTTTCAATCTGAGCAATAAACAAAGGTGGTTCCCACTCTGTGATATTCCTGGGAGCATTTTCCCCGTATCCAAACGACCGGGAAGAACTCGAGAATCCTCTTTTCCCGAAAGGCGGATAACGCATTGCACCCACCACCCGGGCAGCTTCTTCAGATGAAGAAACATGCGGCATCATAATACCTGCAACTCCCCAGTCCAGCAGACGCGCAATAAGTCCACTACGGAATTCACTTACACGTACAATCACTTTTGTACCACTTGATTTTACAGCCATCAGATTAGGCAGAATGTCATGCTCCTGCATGAAGCCGTGTTCAAGGTCGAACAGCAACCAGTCAAACTGCATCATCGATATTACTTCGGTAACAATGGGGGAACCTAATGAAATCCACGTACCTGTACCAAGTATACGAGCCTTATTTTCTATATTCTGTTTCATACGTAAATTATTAATTTAATTCGCTATTACCTTATTTCTTCACAAGTCATCCATACTTTTCAGCTCTGTAAGCCCTTCATATGCGAGTTCTAATCTACTCAATGTAAAATTATGCAATCCCAGACCTCTTTCAGATTCCGAATTTATCAGAAAATAGTTACTATCTTTTTTAAAATATCCCGCCCCAACCCTTATCACAGCCTTAAACAGCATATTACGCATCAGATGTAGCCAAAAACGTGGTATGAAATTCTCCGGCAGAGGTTTTATTTCCTGATATCCTTCTATTAATGCATTCATCTCTTCCTTTGAGTGGAAACAAGCCATAAGTGAAATATCATCAGTAGGATCTCCTGAAATAGTATCGTCCCAATCAATCACAGCCTTTATGCAATCTTCCGTACCAAGCACATTCCATAAAGCCAGATCTTTGTGTACAAGACATCCACGTGAAATATCCAAGAATTTCAAATTAGCCACAACTGCTCCTAAAAAGCTATCAGCTTTCTCCTTTGTCAGAAAACTGTGCTGCACCAAGAAATCAAAATGCTTCTCTATATTCAGCATATAATAGTCACGATAAGTGGAATGCAGTCCTTCTAAACGTCCGTCGACACGCAAAATATCAGAATTGTATGGCCCAAAACCGTCCGTTGAAATACTTTGCCATCGGGCTATATAAGTACCTAGTTCACGCATCACAGTTCTCGTTTGCAGTTTATGAGATTTATAAATCCTATTCAAATCTGAGAATTCGACGTTTTCCATAATCTGCCAGGCAAAATCATATTTAATGCGAGATGAATCTACAGCGTATATGTTAGGGGTTGGAATTCCAATATCATGCACTCTATTTATAATGGTGGTTTCAACCTCCATATAGTCATCTTTCTCCGGTCCGTTCTCAACTCTCACGAAGTAGCTTTCATTATTCCTTGAAGCTAAAAACGTTAGATGGTTTCCTTGTCCTCCAGCTGAGGATAAAGAAAAATGTTCGCTTCCGAAATAATTGGTTAGTAACACCCCCAGTTCTTCCTGAACCTCTTTTGCATTCCCCTCATTACCTTCTTTGATTGCAAAAAAGGCCGAAGGACGATCACACTTCCAATAATAAATATTTTTTCTTGTTCCCATATCAATGTTTGGATGCTTCAAGTTCTTCAGGGTTCGATGTAAAACGCCAGATAGTAGCTAATATTCCTCCGATAGCAGTTTGCATGATCGAACAAAATACAGCAGGCACAGCTACAAGCGGCATAAAAGCAGGAAAACTATTACGAGCAAGTACCGCAGCCAAGCCTCCATTCTGCATGCCAGTTTCACATGCGATAGCCTTTGACATAGGTTTATCATACTTAAAGATTCGCCCAAAAGCATAGCCAAGGCCAAAGCCCAGCGAATGGAGTAATGATGCGGCAAGGGCTAATTGACCAGCATATTGAAACAAGAGTTCTTTTCCGTCAACCATAGCGGGAGCAATAATAGCACCGGATATGAAAACAATAGCCCATGTTGAAACAACAGGACCGGTTTGCCCCAACTTTTCTACAAACTTTGGAAATTTATACTTTATAAAGACCCCCAATGATACAGGAATCAATACTACCTGAACCACATTGAGAAACATCCCCCATGCATTTACATCAACATATTGTCCTGCCAGCAACTTGCAGAGCAGAGGAGTCATAAAAATGCCTAAGACAGTAGATACGGCTGTACTAATTATCGACAATGCAATGTTCGCACGGCCAATATAAGCAATCATGTTGGAAGCTGTACCTCCCGGACAACATGCTACCAATATAAGACCTACAGCAAATTCCGCAGGCAATCCCATCGCCATTGCAACAAGCCAGCCAGAAAGTGGCATGATAGTATACTGTGAAATAGCAGCTATTAGTACCACACGTGGTGTAGCAAATAAAGCTTTGAAATCCTCAACCCGAAGTGTAAGTCCCATACTGAGCATAACGACCGCCAATGCCAAGGTCATCCAACTCCCTTTAGTAAACCACATAAATGCACCTGGATATAAATATCCGACTACAAAAGCCAGAATAATCCAGATAGCATAAAGGTTAATAAACCATTCAATAATCTTTTTCATGTTTCTATTAGTTTTAAAATTAATATACGGTTAGCAATTTATGCAATCGATTGCATTGTGGCCTAAATTAAATTGCTAATGGTAATTCACGGTTAATCAAATACTTATGAGGTTTGAATTTTGATTACAGGTACTTACTTTTTAAAGATGACTCTCTTACTATAAGCTGTGGCTTATATACAATATCTTGATAAGGCATACCAGAGATAGCCTCCAACATTAATCTTGCGGAAGTTTTTCCAATACGATAACTAAATTGTTCAATAGAACTCAAAGGTGGATTCAATAAGACATCCCATGGCTCATTCACAAATCCTACAATGGCAATCTCCTGTGGGATTTTAATTCCCTTCTCAACAAAAACCTCCATTGCCGCTTTAGCTGCAAAGTCTCCCGAAAAGAGTATACCATCAGGCAACTGCTGGTTCTTTTGAGCCGACAATTTAATTGCATATTTCCGTCCTTCTTCTTCAGTGGTTAAAGCTGTATGAATATGTTTATTCGTAACTTCTAATCCATAATCACTCATAGCTTGCCTATATCCTCTATCCCGCTCACTCCATATCGAAACATTTTGTGGACCACGATAAAAGAAAATCCGTTTACAGCCTTGCTCTATAAGATGCTTCGTAGCCTCATAGGCCCCATTATAATCATCTTGCACAACACTACTTGTATTTGGAATAGCCATCTTACGATCGAACATAACCAAAGGAATTCCACTTTCGACCAGCGATACATAATGAGAATAATCAGTCGTTTCAGCAGCAACGGCAGCAATTATGCCTACAACTTTACCTTGACTCAAAGAAGCGATAATTTTCTTTTCACGCTCGAACAAATTACCGGAAGTAGCTATAATTAGGTTATAACCAGCTTTATATATCTCTGTTTCAACGCCAGCAATAGCCTGAACAAAATAATTACGATCAATGAGAGGCACAATCATTCCTATCGTCTTAATTTTACCGGTTTTCAAGGCCACTGCCATTTGGTTCGGTTTATAATTGAGCTCCTTTGCCAATTTATGAACAGCCTCACTTACTTCGCTGCTAATTCCCTTATGGTTATTCAGCGCACGCGAAACTGTTGAAGCCGAGATCTTCAATTCTTTAGCAATATCATAAATAGAGACTTTTTTCTTATCCATCATTATATTGTATCACTATATGAAAATACTATTGTGCACTGAAAGCTATTACTTCATTGCAATCGATTGCAATTATAGTGAAATTATAAATAAAACAAACACATCACCTTCATATTTAACATTTTTTAACGAAAAGGCAATGTTGGCTAAATGAAACATAGGAAGAGAAGATAAATACCTTAAAGATCCTTCCTCCCCCAATTGTGTTAAAAACCCAAGATTTAAAAGCCCTCGAAATCTTTTTTTCATTTGCATTGTTCTGATGCAATATATCATTCACATAAAAATTTAATGCAATGAAGAGAAACCTGAACCCTCCTATGAAGAGAGCCCTAAGGCTTAAAAATCTATTCTTGACGGTATGTTTCCTGCTGATAGGTACTGCCGCATTTTCTCAGGAACGGACCATAACCGGTGTCGTTACCGACTCATTTAAAGAACCGTTGATTGGCGTATCCATTGTGGTACAAGGCACCAATACCGGTGTAGTGACCGGACTGGATGGTGATTATTCAATCCAAGTTCCGCCCAATGCTACCCTCGACTTCTCATACGTAGGTATGGAGAAGCAAAGCATTAAAGTAGGCAACCAGAGCGTCATCAATGTACAGATGAAAGAAGACTCGCAGATGCTTGCCGAAACAGTGGTCATCGGTTACGGTAGCGCCAAGAAGCGTGACCTGACAGGATCTATCACCAACATTAAAGGTGACGAAATTGCCAACAAACCTGTTGCCAACCCACTGTCTGCCCTGCAAGGTAAAGTGGCCGGTATACAAATCATCAACTCCGGTAAGGCAGGTGCCGACCCGGAAATCCGCGTACGCGGTACAAACTCTATCAATGGTTACAAGCCCTTGTATGTAGTGGACGGACTGTTCAATGACAACATCAACTTCCTGAACCCACAGGATATCGAGTCTATGGAAATCCTGAAAGACCCTTCCTCACTTGCCATCTTCGGTGTGCGTGGTGCCAATGGTGTAATCATCATCACCACCAAGAAAGCGAAAGAAGGACAGACACGGGTAAACATCAACGGTTCGTTCGGCTTCAAAGCTATCACCAACAAGATTGCAATGGTAGATGCCGATGGCTTCAAACTGTTGTATAACGAACAGTTGAGAAATGAAGGCAATCCGGAATATAATTTCTCCGACTGGACAGGCAACACCAACTGGCAGGACGAAATCTTCCAGACCGGATTCATTACGAACAATAATATCAGCATTACGGGTGCTTCCGACAGGCATAGCTTCTACCTCAGCGCAGGTTATGCCTACGAGCAAGGAAACATCAAGCATGAGAAGTACAGCAAAATCACACTGAGCATTAGCGATGATTATAAAGTGACGGACAACTTCAAAGTAGGTTTCCAGTTCAACGGTGCACGTATGTTGCCAGCTGATTCAAAGAGTGTTGCCACTGCCCTGCGGGCGGCTCCGGTAGCAGAGGTGTATAACAAAGAATATGGATTGTATACCTCCCTCCCCGGCTTCCAAAAAGCGCAGATGAATAACCCGATGGTGGACGTTGAATTGAAGGCAAATACCACAAAGGCGGAGAACTACCGCGGTTCGGGTAACATATACGGGCAATGGGACTTCCTGCAACACTTTCAGTTCAAAGCCATGTTCTCACTGGATTATGCATCGAACAGCACACGGACTTACACGCCGATTATTAAAGTGTATGATGCCAGTGCCGAAGGTGATATAGCTACACTGGGCACCGGCAAGACCGGAGTGACTCAGGCCAAAGAGACCGAGATGAAAGTGCAGAGCGATTATCTGTTGACTTATACCAACTCCTGGGGCGACCATAGCCTGACAGCCACCGCCGGTTTTACCACCTATTATAATAAACTCGAAAATCTGAATGCCGGACGCACGCAAGGCGTAGGTCTGATCATTCCGGACAATCCCGACAAATGGTATGTAAGTATCGGCGATGCCGCCACTGCAACCAACGGTAGTACACAATGGGAACGTTCCACAGTATCTGTACTGGCACGTATTCTCTATAATTATAAAGGCAAGTACCTGTTCAACGGCTCCTACCGCCGCGACGGTTCTTCCGCTTTCTCTTATACAGGAAACCAATGGCAGAATTTCTACTCCGTAGGTCTGGGTTGGCTGATGAGCGAAGAGGAATGGATGAAAGGTATCGAATGGCTGGATATGTTGAAACTGAAAGGATCATGGGGTACGCTGGGTAACCAAAACCTGGATAGAGCCTATCCGGCGGAGCCTTTGCTGACCAATGCCTATTCCGCAGTATTCGGTACGCCGTCCGCCATTTATCCGGGCTATCAGCTTGCCTATCTGCCTAACCCGAACCTGCGTTGGGAAAAAGTAGAAGCATGGGAAGTAGGTGCCGAAGCCAACTTCTTCCGCAACCGCCTGCACTTTGAAGGTGTATATTACAAGAAGAAAACAAAAGACCTGCTGGCAGAAGTTCCCGGTATTTCAGGAACCGTGCCGGGCATCGGCAACCTGGGATCTATCGAGAACCTGGGTGTGGAACTTGCACTGAGCTGGCATGACCAGATCGGCGACTGGAATTATAACGTCGGAGCCAACCTGACTACAATTAAGAACAAGGTATTAAGCCTTGTACAGGATGGATACTCCATCATTGCCGGAGATAAGAGCCAAAGTTATACAATGGCAGGTTATCCTATCGGTTATTTCTATGGCTACAAAGTAGAAGGTGTTTACCAGACTCAGGAAGAGATTAATAATTCACCGAAGAATAAGCTTGCAACGGTCACTCCGGGTGACTTGAAGTTTAAGGATGTAAACGGTGACGGTGAAATCACCACCGCCGACCGTACCATGATTGGTGACCCGACACCTAATGTCACTTATGGTTTCACTCTCGGAGTAGGTTACAAAAACTGGGAGTTGGCAGTAGACATGATGGGACAAGGCGGTAACCAGATTTACCGTACCTGGGATAACTATAACTGGAGCCAGTTCAACTTCATGGCACAACGCATGGACCGTTGGCATGGAGAGGGTACCAGCAATACCCAGCCGTTGCTGAATACGAAACACAGCATCAACAATATGAATTCTGAATACTATATAGAAGACGGCTCGTTCTTCCGCATCCGCAACGTATCATTGGCTTACAACTTTGACAAGGCGTTGATTTCCAAGATCGGTATGCAGGCACTGAAACTCTATGTGAATATTCAAAATCTGAAAACGTGGAAACATAACACCGGATATACACCTGAACTGGGTGGCTCGGCCATTGCCTTCGGGGTGGATGACGGAAGTTATCCGATGCCGGCGATTTATACGTTCGGGTTTAATCTGACGTTCTAAAGGGGCGTAGCGCCCCGGCAAGGTTTCCTTGCGGCGTACAAGAATAACCCCATATTATAATAACCATAACAACAAAAGATTATGAAGATAAAAAAATATATCCTATCCCTGCTGATTGGCGCAACCGCCCTCTCATTCAGTTCCTGCAATGACTTTCTGGACCGTGACCCGTTAGGCCAGTTCACGGAAGACGACGCCCCCAACGCCCTTGTAGGCGGAAAGATATTCAACGTTTACTACCTGATGCGTTCGTATGACATCACCGCAGGTATCCCCGCTTTCATGGTACACATGGTTCGCAGCGAGGATTCAGAAAAGGGCAGTGATGCCGGCGACGGCGGTAACGAAGCTGCCATGTGGGATGATTTTGAGTACACAGCCTCCAACGGTCCGTTAGCCGCTTACTGGGGTCAGAACTACAAAATCATCTACCAATGTAATGAGATTCTGGACGACATCGCCAACAGCGACCATAAGGACGACACCGAATCCATCCGCAACCGTGGTGAAGCCCTCTTCTTCCGTGCTTACTGCTACTTCAACCTGGTACGTGCCTTTGGTGAAGTGCCTCTGGTGACCATCAAAGTAGTGGAAGCCTCCGATGCCAACGTCCCCAAAACCACTGCCGAGAAGATATACGAACAGATTGACAAAGACCTGACCGAAGCCGAAAAGTGCCTGCCCTTGAGATGGGACAGCGACTACACGGGACGGCTCACCTGGGGAGCCGCACGCTCCTTACACGCACGCACCTACATGATGCGTAACGACTGGGAAAATATGTACACTGCTTCTACGGATGTCGTTAATTCCGGAATCTATAACCTGAATACTCCGGTAGATAAAGTCTTCACCGTAGAAGGTGAGAATTGCGGTGAAAGCATCTTCGAACTGCAATGCGAATCCACCGACGCTATGAAGGAAGACGGTAGCATCGGGAGTCAGTTCTGCCAGGTACAAGGTGTACGTGGAGCAGGCAACTGGGACTTGGGCTGGGGTTGGCACATGGGCACCACCCTGATAGGGAAAGCTTACGAACCGGGCGATCCACGCAAAGATGCGACGCTGCTCTATTTCCGCCGTAGCGATGAAGAGCCCATCACTCCGGAGAATACGAACAAGCCTTATGGTGAATCGCCCGTATCCACCGCCATGGGTGCTTACTTCAATAAGAAAGCGTACACCGACCCAACCCTACGCCGCAAGTATACCCGCATGGGATTTTGGGTAAATATCCGTTTGATCCGCTATCCGGATGTCTTGTTGATGGCTGCTGAATCTGCCAATGAGAAAGGTTTGATGGGTGAGGCAAGCGGTTATCTGGAGCAGGTACGTGCACATGCTCGCGGCACGCTGACCAATGTACTGCCCAAAGTGGAATCTCTGGATCAGAGTGTATTGCGTGAAGCTATCCGCCATGAACGCCGTGTAGAACTGGGATTAGAGCCCGACCGCTTCTATGACCTCGTACGTTGGGGCATCGCACAAGAAGTGCTTCAGGCTGCCGGTAAGAACTACCAGCCCAAGAATGCACTGTTACCATTGCCACAGACAGAAATAGATAAATCAAACGGTGTATTGGTACAAAACCCCGATTATTAATCAAATAGGAATTGAATAGGGGGATATCAGAAAGTCCCCCCTTTATCGGACTCTAACTTATATAAAACAAGATATGAAGAAAATATTCAAAAGAACAAGCCTGTTGCTGATAAGTGCTTTAATGAGTATGGCAGCGGCACAGGCGCAAAAGTCTCCCCAAGACATGGACCGCTTCATTGATGCGCTGATGAAGAAGATGACTGTGGGAGAGAAAATCGGACAGTTGAACCTACCCGTCACAGGAGATATTACCACAGGACAGGCCAAGAGCAGTGATGTGGCGCAAAAGATTGAAAAAGGATTGGTAGGCGGACTCTTCAACTTGAAAGGGGTAGACCGCATTCTTGAAGTGCAAAAGCTGGCAGTAGAGAAATCACGTCTCGGTATTCCCCTTCTATTCGGTATGGACGTGATACACGGATACGAAACCATCTTCCCCATTCCATTAGGATTATCCTGTACCTGGGATATGGCCGCCATTGAGAAGTCTGCCCGTATTGCAGCCATCGAAGCAAGTGCCGATGGCATCTCCTGGACATTCAGTCCGATGGTAGACATCAGCCGTGATCCACGTTGGGGACGTGTCAGCGAAGGTTCGGGAGAAGACCCTTTCCTGGGTGGAGCTATTGCACAAGCAATGGTATACGGGTATCAGGGCGCCAACCTGCAGGACCAACTACACCGCAATGATGAAATCATGGCTTGCGTAAAGCACTTTGCCCTGTATGGAGCCGGAGAGGCCGGACGAGATTATAACACAGTGGATATGAGCCGCAACCGGATGTTCAATGAATTTATGTATCCGTACGAAGCTGCCGTAGAGGCAGGTGTAGGTAGCGCAATGGCTTCATTCAATGAAATAGACGGGATACCGGCTACCGGGAACAAATGGCTATTGAGCGACTTGCTGCGTGGCCAATGGGGGTTTGAAGGGTTTGTGGTAACAGACTTTACAGGTATTGCGGAGATGATAGAACATGGTGTCGGCGACTTACAAACCGTCAGTGCACTTGCCCTGAATGCAGGTGTGGATATGGATATGGTAAGTGAAGGTTTTGTCGGCACGCTAATGAAATCCATTAAAGAAGGAAAAGTGAGAATGGGTACGCTAAATACGGCTTGCCGCCGGATATTGGAAGCAAAATATAAATTGGGCCTGTTCGACAATCCTTATAAATATTGTGATGTGAACCGTCCGAAGCGGGACATCTTTACAAAAGAACATCGGGATGCCGCCCGTAAGATTGCCAGTGAAAGTTTTGTACTTTTAAAGAACGCTCCCTTAGCAGCACAGAAAAATGCCGCCCCCGTGCTTCCATTAAAGAAGCAAGGCACCGTTGCAGTCATCGGCCCTCTCGGCAATACGCGTAGCAATATGCCGGGCACTTGGAGTGTAGCTGCACGCCTCAACGATTATCCTTCTTTGTACGAAGGACTGAAAGAGATGATGAAAGGCAAAGTTAACATCACCTACGCCAAGGGCAGCAACCTTATCGGTGATGCTGCTTACGAAGAACGTGCCACCATGTTCGGTCGCTCACTGAACCGCGACAACCGTACGGATCAGGAATTATTGGACGAAGCGCTGAAAGTGGCAGCC
>ULNM01041386.1_pt1 | contig 12516 bp, 20 predicted proteins | sample 1951921 | NCBI WGS metagenome assembly ULNM01 (sample SAMEA4835577, study PRJEB28245) | human gut metagenome | biome: gut microbiome; material: fecal sample | place: Denmark | collected 2008
GAAAACGGAATCATTGCAAAATCAAAAGATGCAGGAAATGCAAACAGAGCGGAAGCAATAAAAGAAGAAATAACATTGTGGAAAGCAGATAAATTTGCAGCAGACAATGGAGCGGGCTCACACGAAAGTATGGACGATTTCTTAGCAAGACTAAAAACAAGAGGATTGATAAGTGATGAAGATATTGCAACAATAAAAGACACAAAGAAGTTGCAAGTAGGAAAAGAAACAATAGTATTTCCATCAGATGCAAAAACATTAGTGCAAGCATTTAAAGACAATGAAATAAAAGTAGGAGACTACTTAAACTACAACGACTATGTAGACGAAACTAAAACATTTACAACACTAACAAACGAGAATGGATGGGGAGACCAAAAGTATACTGCAACAAAAAACACATATTGGCAAGTACTAGGACTAGATAGTACAGGAGAGAAGCTAATGTTAATCTCACAAAGTCCAATAAAAAAGGAAATGAAAACAGACGATACAGCAGAAGATTGGGAAAAAACACCATATCTTGTATTAAAAGGTGCATATGGATATGTAAATGGTAAAGCAATATTAAATAATATAAGTGGAATATATAATACCAAATTAGGAGAAACAAAAAGTATAACAGCAGAAGAAATAAATAGACTAATAGGGGTAACAGTAGATTATACAAATAAAAAGGTGTATGCAAACTCAAATCCGGACGTAAATATAAATGTAAATGGAGTATTAGGAAATCAATACACATATACAGCAGATGACTATACACCAGAAAGTTATATAGATAATCAAAGCCATGCGACAGCAGAAAAACAAACAGATCCAGCAACAGCATATTCTTATCAATGGGATAACTTAACAATAGATGGAACATTGAAAACAATGTTATTTAGCGGAACAACAAGAGATGCAAACTCAAACTGTGCAAAATCATACTGGCTAGCTTCCTCTGGAGTTGACGCTCGCTCTATCTTTGCTTTCTTCGGGCCTAGCCGTGTTTTTAACGGCTTTGTCTACTCGTTCACATACTTGTTTCGCTCGAACGGTCGATGGAATGCTTATGGTCTGGCAGTTCGCCCCGTAGTATATCTAAACTCTGAAATCACAGTAGAAGATTTGCACGTAATAGATGGACAAGAAGATAATTGGTCAGGATACTCGAATAATGGCGCTGTAGCAAGTGGAGATGCATCAAATGGATTAGCAGGAAATTCGGGTGGTGGACCAGAAGTCTAAAAGACAACCAATAAAATGAAATGAAAAACATAAACAGTAGAAGCCAAGAAGAGCTTAAAACTTCTTGACTTTTGCTGTTTATGTTTATTTTTCGATTCATAAAAATAAATAGAAACAAAAACCAAAATAAATACTAAGACAATTAAGAGTCAAAATGAAAAATGCCTTAAATTGCAACAAAATTTGCAAAAACCGTTGACAACAAAGAAAAAAAAGTATATAATAAAAAAGCATGTAAGATAGCGTTGAAGTGAAATGTGGCTACAACCATTGATAAACCAGAGGTTGGAGGGAACTTTCATGGAGCATGTCATGGCTTAGACCAGGCGGTAAGGTTTATAAATACAAAGCACTTATCCCAAGATATTCATGCGCAAAACTTGGGCTTTTATATTGGTGATACATAGAACACCAGGGTGCGTTTATACCTTCCGACCAAAAATAAAAAATTAAGGAGGGAAAATTACATGGCAAAAAAACAAACAACAGAAGTAACAAATGGTAAAATCAGAATAAGACTAAAAGCTTATGATCCAGTAGTTTTAGAACAGTCTACTGAAAAAATAGTAGATACTGCTAAAAAGACAGGAGCTAAAGTTTCAGGACCTATTCCATTACCAACAGAAAAGGAAATCGTAACAATACTACGTTCTCCACACAAACACAAAGACTCAAGAGAGCAATTCGAAATGAGAACACACAAGAGAGTTATTGATATTCTTTATCCTACACAAAAAACAATTGAGAGCTTAACAAAAATTGAGCTACCAGCTGGTGTAAATATAGAAATCAAATAATTAAGTATTAATATAAGGTTGAGAGTTGCAACAACCAAAAACAAAAACAACAAACCAAGCTAATAAATTATCGAATTTATAAGCCAATAGTTAGGAGGAAATAAACAATGAAAAAAGCAATAATAGGAAAAAAAGTCGGAATGACACAAATATTCGACGAAAAAGGAAAAGTAATTCCAGTAACAGTTATAGAAGCTGGACCATGTGTTGTAGCACAAGTTAAAACAACAGAAAACGATGGTTACAATGCAGTACAATTAGGTTTCGGAGATGTTAAAGAAAGCAAAGTAAACAAACCAGTTAAAGGACATTTTGCAAAATCGAAATTAGCATTAAAGAAATACTTAAGAGAATTCAGAATGGATTCAGTAGAAGAAGTTAAAGTTGGAGATGAACTTAAAGCTGATGTATTTGCAAAAGGCGACAAAGTAGACATCCAAGGAACTTCAAAAGGTAAAGGATTCCAAGGTGTTATTAAAAGACACGGACAATCAAGAGGACCTATGGGACATGGTTCTATGTATCATAGAAGACCAGGATCTATGGGATCTACATCAACACCAGGTAGAGTATTCAAAGGTAAGAGACTTCCAGGACATATGGGAACAAATACAATAACAATACAAAATCTAGAAGTTGTTTCTGTAGATTTAGACAAAAATGTAATCCTTGTAAAAGGAAGCGTTCCAGGAGCAAATGGAGCAATATTAAAAATAAAATCAAGTGTAAAAGCATAGGAAGGAGGAAGAAAAATGCCTAAAATAGAAGTATACGATATAAATGGTAAAAAAGTTAAAGAAGTTGAACTAAAAAATGAAGTATTTGGAATTGAACCAAATGAAGCTGTAGTACACAGTGTTTTAGTAAATTTCTTAGCAAATCAAAGACAAGGTACACAAAGTACAAAAACAAGAAGTGAAGTTTCTGGTGGTGGAAAGAAACCATGGAGACAAAAAGGAACAGGTAGAGCAAGACAAGGAAGTATTAGAGCTCCACAATGGATTAAAGGTGGTATAGCTTTAGGACCAAAACCTCGTTCTTACAAATACACTGTAAATAAAAAAGAAAGACAACTTGCTATCAAATCACTATTAAGCTCAAAAGTATTAGAAAACAACTTAGTAGTTGTAGATAGCTTACCATTAAAAGAAATCAAGACAAAAGAAATGGTAAAAGCTCTTTCAAACTTAAAAGTAGAAGGAAAAGCATTAATAATGCTTCCAGAAAAAAATGAAAATGTACAAAAATCAGCTAGAAACATAGAAGATGTAAAAACAACTCTAGTTGGAACTATAAATGTATACGATTTGTTAAAATACAACAAACTTGTTTTAACATTAGATACAGTAAAGAAATTAGAGGAGGTGTACGCATAATGAGACCAGAAGACATTATAATAAGACCTATAATTACAGAAGAAAGTAATATGGGAATTCAAGAAGGAAAGTATACCTTTAAAGTAAATAAAAAAGCTACAAAAGTTGATATTGCAAACGCAGTTGAAAAACTTTTTGAAGTAAAAGTATTAAAAGTTAATACAATAACAGTAAAAGGTAAAGAAAAAAGAGTAGGAAGAAATGTTGGTAAAACATCAGATTGGAAAAAAGCTATAGTAACTATAGATACCAACCCAGCTGATAAAACATATCTTGCTAAAGGTGGAAAAGAAACTAAGGTTTCTGCTAAGTATAAGACATCTATTGATGAGTTTATGGGTGCTTAATAAATTTATATCAGCATCTTGCTTCGTTAAACTTCATAAAAAATTTCTCAATGTACACAAAGTACGATTTCGAAATTTTTTAATCGTTTGCCTAGCAATATACTAATCTAAATTTATTAGTAAGAAATATAGCCTTGCTATACTTGGTTCTAATAATTAAGAAGACTCAATTAATAAATCAATAGTAAAATTAACGAGAAGTAACTCGGATAATAAAAAATATCTGTAAGTGAAGCAGGAAAAAATTCACTAATAAAAAAATAAGGAGATAATTTAAAATGGCAACAAAAAAATTTAGACCAACAACTCCATCACTAAGAAACATGACAGTATCTGATTTCGCAGAGATAACAAAAAAGACTCCTGAAAAATCTTTATTAACAGTAAAGAAAGAAAAAGCAGGAAGAAACTCATATGGAAGAATAACAGTACGTCACCAAGGTGGAGGAAACAGACAAAAATATAGAATAATTGACTTCAAACGTCAAAAAGAAGATATGCCAGCAACAGTAATAGGCATAGAATACGATCCAAACAGAAGTGCAAATATAGCATTAATCCAATATGAAGATGGAACAAAAGCTTATATATTAGCACCAGTAGGATTAAAAGATGGTGATACAGTTATGTCAGGAGAAAAAGCTGATATAAAACCAGGAAACTGTATGAAACTAGAAAAAATACCAGTAGGTACTATGGTTCACAACATAGAATTAAATCCAGGTCAAGGTGGAAAATTAGTAAGAGCTGCAGGTCAAGAAGCTCAACTTATGGCTAAAGAAGGAAAATATGCTAACCTAAGATTACCTTCAGGAGAAATGAGATTAGTAATGTTAAATTGTAGAGCAACAATAGGAACTATTGGAAACTCAGAACATGAAAACATCAAATTAGGTAAAGCTGGAAAAACAAGACATTTAGGAAAACGTCCAGAAGTTAGAGGATCAGCAATGAACCCAGTAGATCACCCTCATGGTGGTGGTGAAGGAAAGGCTCCAATCGGACACGCAGGACCAATGACTCCTTGGGGTAAACCAGCACTTGGATACAAGACAAGAAAGAAAAATAATAGAAGTGATAAATTCATAGCTAAGAGGAGGAAATAAAAATGTCAAGATCTAGTAAAAAGAAACCATTTGTTGCTCCAGAGCTAATAAAAAGAATAGATGCAATGAATGAAAGTGGAAAAAAAGAAGTTCTAAAGACTTGGTCTAGAGCATCAACAATATATCCACAAATGGTTGGACACACAATAGCAGTTCACGACGGAAGAAAACATGTTCCTGTATACATTTCAGAAGAAATGATAGGACATAAATTAGGTGAATTTGCTCCAACAAGAACATTCAAAGGACATGCGGGAGAAAAAACAACAACAAAAAAATAAAATAAGGAGGTAAATATAGTGGAAGCAAAGCAACAAGAAGTACAAAACGAAGTACTACAAGCAAGTGCAACATTAAAATATGCTAGAATTTCAAGCAGAAAAGTTAAAATTGTAGCAGACTTAATAAGAGGAAAAGATGCAGACGAAGCTTTAGCAATAGTTAAATTTACACCAAAAGCATCATCTGAAGTAATAGAAAAATTATTAAAATCAGCAATAGCTAATGCAGAAAACAATCATGGAATGAAACATGAAAAATTATATGTAGCTGAAATTTATGCAAATCAAGGACCTACATTAAGAAGAATAAGACCAGCTGCAAAAGGTTCAGCTGTAAGAATTAGAAAGAGAACAAGTCATATAACAATAGTTCTTAAAGAGAGAGACTAATAAAGAAGGAGGATAATTAAGATGGGACAAAAAATGAATCCAAACGGACTAAGAGTTGGAATCATAAAAGACTGGAGTTCAAAATGGTATGCAGATTCAAAACATTTTGGAGATTATCTAGTAGAAGATCACAAAATCCGTGAATATGTTAAGAAAAAATTATATGTTAGCGGAATTTCAAAAGTAGAAATTGAAAGAACTGCTAAATTCGTAAAAGTTAACGTTTATACAGCTAAACCAGGTCTTGTAATAGGAAAAGGTGGAAATTTAGCTGAAAGCTTAAAAGAAGAATTACAAAAAATGATAAACAAAGACGTAAATCTAAATATAGTAGAGGTTAAGAGCCCAGATTTAGATGCACAATTAGTTGCTGAAAACATTGCAGGACAACTAGAAAGAAGAATATCTTTCAGAAGAGCAATGAAACAATGCATGCAAAAAACAATGAAGATGGGAGCTTTAGGAATAAAGACTTCTGTATCAGGTAGATTAGGTGGAGCTGATATGGCTAGAACAGAATTCTACAAAGAAGGAACAATACCACTTCAAACATTAAGAGCTGATATTGAATATGGATTTGCAGAAGCAAATACAACATATGGAAAAATTGGTGTAAAAGTTTGGATATATAAAGGAGAAGTTCTTCCAGCTAAGAAAAAGCAACAGGAAGGAGGAGAAAAATAATGCCATTAATGCCAAAAAGAACAAAATATAGAAAACAACAAAAAGGTAGAAATAGAGGAAAAGCAACAAGAGGAAATGCAGTAACAAATGGACAATATGGTCTACAAGCATTAGAACTAGGACAAATTACTTCTAATCAAATAGAAGCAGCCCGTGTTGCTATGACAAGATATATAAAAAGAGGTGGAAAGGTTTGGATAAAAATCTTCCCAGACAAACCAGTAACAAAGAAACCAGCAGATACTCGTATGGGTAAAGGTAAAGGTTCAGTTGAATACTGGGTAGCAGTAGTAAAACCAGGTAGAGTATTATTTGAACTTGCAGACGTAAACGAAGAAACTGCAAGAGAAGCTCTTAGACTTGCTGCTAACAAATTATCAGTAAAATGTAAATTTGTTAAAAAGGAAACTGAAGTAGGTGGTGAATTAGATGAAGATAAATAAGATTAGAGAAATGTCTTCACCAGATTTAGAAAAAGAATTAGGAGAATTAAAGTCAGAACTATTTAAACTAAGATTCAGCTTAGCAACAAATGGATTAGACAATCCTATGAAAATCAAAGAAGTTAAAAGAGACATAGCAAAAATAAAAACTGTTTTAACACAAAGAGAATTAAACGGTGAAGAAGTAGTAAAAGCAGAAAAAAAAGAAGAAAAAGCTGAAACAAAAAAAGTTACAGCAAAAAAAGAAGCTACCAAAAAAACTACTAAAAAAGTAGCTGAAAAAGAAAGCAAATAATAGATTTCTATAAAAGATATTTTATAAGAAAGGAGATCAAAATGGAAGAAAGAAATCTTCGTAAAACCATGATAGGAGTTGTTACATCTAACAAAATGGACAAAACAGTAGTTGTATCTGTTCAAAAAAATGAGATGGACAAAACATATGGTAAAATAAAGAAAATAACATACAAACTAAAAGCTCATGACGAAAACAATGAATGCCAAATCGGAGATAAAGTAAAAGTTATGGAAACAAGACCTTTATCAAAAGATAAGAGATGGAGAGTTGTTGAAATCGTAGAAAAGGCTATAATCAAATAATAAAAGAAATAAGAAGGAGGTACTAGTCAATGGTACAGCAACAATCAATATTAAAAGTAGCTGACAACACAGGAGCAAAAGAAATTATGTGCATCAGATGCTTAGGCGGTTCTTATAGAAAATATGCCGGAGTTGGAGATAAAATCGTAGCTTCTGTTAAAACAGCAACACCAGGTGGCGTTGTAAAAAAAGGTGACGTAGTTAAAGCAGTAGTTGTTAGAACTAAAAAACCTATAAGAAGACCAGATGGTTCATATTTAAGATTTGATGAGAATGCAGCAGTTATAATAAGAGAAGACGGAACACCAAAGGGAACACGTATATTTGGACCTGTTGCAAGAGAGCTTAGAGAGAAGGATTATTTGAAGATTTTATCTCTAGCACCAGAAGTTTTATAATTACAATATTCAAAAATAATATGAGAAATTAATATAAAATAATTAACATCCAAAATGTGAGGTGAAAATAGAAAATGAGAATAAAAAAAGGTGATACAGTTAAAGTTTTATCAGGAAATGATAAAGGAAAAACTGGAGAAGTTTTAGAAGTAATGCCAAAAACAGAAAAAATAATAGTAAAAGGTATTAATATAAGAAAGAAAAGTGTAAAACCTAGAAAACAAGGTGAAGAAGGAGGAATAATACCTTCAGAACACAGCATACATAGCAGTAAAGTAGCTGTTGTTTGTCCTAAATGCCAAAAAGCAACAAGAATAGGATACACAGTAGAGAAAGACGAAAAAGTTCGTGTATGTAAAAAATGTGGAGCTAAAATAAAATAGTAAAGGAAAGGAGGTCTATCAAGACTTATGGAAATTTTAAAAGAACAATATGTAAAAGAAATAGTACCAGCTTTAATGAAAAAGTTTAATTATAAATCAGTAATGGAAGTTCCAAAACTAGAAAAGATAGTAATTAACATCGGTTTAGGAGATACAAAGGAAAATCCTAAAGAATTAGAAAATGCTGTTAATGACTTAGCTCAAATAACAGGACAAAAACCAATAGTAACAAAATCTAAGAAAGCTATAGCTGCATTCAAACTTAGAGCAGGTATACCAATCGGATGTAAAGTTACACTAAGAAATGATAAGATGTATGATTTTGCAAACAAATTATTTAATGTAGCACTTCCAAGAGTAAGAGATTTTAGAGGAGTATCAACAAACTCTTTTGATGGAAGAGGAAACTACTCAATGGGTATAAAAGAACAATTAATATTCCCAGAAATCGAATATGATAAAGTAGATAAAATAAGAGGTATGGATATAATATTCGTAACTACAGCAAAGACTGATGAAGAAGCAAGAGAATTGTTAACTCTATTAGGAATGCCATTTAAAAATTAATCAAAACGTAGAAACAGATTAATTAAAGTGTAGTAGAAGGAATAGTTTAAGAAAGGAGAAAGCTGATGGCTAAAAAATCTTTAAAAGTTAAGCAACAAAGAGAACAAAAATACAAGACAAGAGAATATAATAGATGCAAATTATGTGGAAGACCACATGCATACATCAGAAAATACGGAGTTTGCCGTGAATGCTTTAGAAAACTAGCTCATAATGGCGAAATTCCAGGAATCAAGAAAGCAAGTTGGTAGAATTTGATTAAACTTATTTAATTAAATTACGAATAAATAAGAAGGAGGGAAAAGATAAAGTTATGATAACTACAGATCCAATAGCAGACATGCTAACAAGAATAAGAAACGCTAGCAGTTCAAAACATAAAACTGTTGACGTACCATCTTCAAACGTAAAACTTGCAATAGCAAAAATATTATTTGAAGAAGGATATATAAAATCTTTTGAAGAAATAAAAGAAGAAAATAATCAAGGAATAATAAGAATTACATTAAAATACACAGAAAAAGGTAAAAAAGTTATAGATGGCTTAAAGAGAATAAGCAAACCAGGATTAAGAGTTTATGCATCAAAAGACGAATTACCACAAGTGTTAAATGGATTAGGAATAGCTTTAATTTCAACATCTAAAGGAATAATGACAGACAAAGCTGCAAGAGCAGCTGGATTAGGTGGAGAAGTTCTAGCATATATCTGGTAATAAACAAAGAAGGAGGGAGAACAAAACATGTCAAGAATAGGAAATATGCCTGTTACAGTACCAGAAGGTGTTGAAGTAAAAATAGACGGACAACACATTACTGTAAAAGGACCTAAAGGAAGTCTTGAAAGAGACATTCATCCAAATATAAAAGTTGAATTAGACGGAAATGAAATAAAAGTTTCAAGACCAGACGATACAAACATAAATAAAAGTTTACATGGAACAACAAGAGCTTTAATACATAACATGGTTGAAGGTGTTGTACATGAATTTAAAGTAGAATTAGAAATCAATGGTGTTGGATACAGAGCTCAGAAAAAAGGAAATGACCTATTAATGAACTTAGGATATTCACATCCAGTAGAAATGAAAGCACCACAAGGAGTTACATTTGATTTACCTGATGCTAACCATATTGTAGTTAGAGGAATCGATAAAGAAGTAGTTGGTCAAGTTGCTAACGAAGTAAGAAGCAAGAGACCACCTGAGGTTTATAGAGGTAAAGGTATTAAATATGCTACTGAGCATATTAGAAGAAAAGAAGGTAAAGCTGGTAAGAAATAATATTAAACTGCGTGCTTGCGCTGTTTAAATTACCGGTTTTGCACAACTACGTTAAAATTATGAAAATATAGTAATTAATACAAGAATTTTCGTTAATTTGAAGAAAGGAGTAAGATTCATGATAGGAAAAACAGACAGAAAGTTTGAAAGAGAAAGAAGACATATCCGTGTACGTACAAAAGTTAGTGGAACAGCTGAACGTCCAAGATTATGTGTATATAGAAGTAATAAAAACTTATTTGTTCAAGTAATAGATGATGTAAATGCAGTAACATTAGTAAGTGCTTCAACATTAGATAAAGAAGTAAAAACAAAACACGCTAATAAAGAAGCTGCAAAAGAAGTTGGAACTCTTATCGCAAAAAGAGCTCAGGACAAAAAAATAAAAACTGTTGTTTTCGACAGAGGTGGATATTTATATCACGGAATAATAAAAGAATTAGCAGAAGCTGCAAGAGAAGCAGGACTAGAATTCTAAAAAATAATACTTACTAAAAGGAGGGAAAAAAAGTGCAAGAAGAAAATTCTACAGAATTAAAAGAGAAAGTAGTAGCTATAAACAGAGTTGCTAAAGTTGTAAAAGGTGGAAGAAACTTTAGATTTAGTGCAGTAGTTGTTGTAGGAGACGGAGCTGGACACGTAGGAGTAGGAAATGGAAAAGCAGTAGAAGTTCCAGACGCTATAAAGAAAGCTATTGAAGACGCTAAAAAGAACTTAATAGAAGTTCCAATAGTAGATACTACAATACCACATGAAATAATAGGAAAATTCGGAAGTGCTAACGTTATGTTAAAACCAGCTCAAGAAGGTACTGGAATTATAGCAGGAGGAAGCGTTAGACCAGTTCTAGAATTAGCAGGTTACAGAGATATAAGAACAAAAATCATAGGAACAAACAATCCAAGAAATGTTGTTTATGCAACACTAGAAGGATTAAAATCTATGCAAACAGCTGAATCTGTAGCTAAAAAAAGAGGAAAAAAAGTAGAAGAAATAATGTAAGAGAGAGCTAAAATTAGAAAAGGAAGTTAGATAAAATCTGACCTCCAATCTAATAATGGCAAATCTCAAAATAAAAAAATTGGAGGTGTAATTGCGAAATGAAATTAGACGAACTAAAACCAGCACAAAAAAATACAAAGAGAACAAGAGTTGGACGTGGAATTGGATCTGGTCTAGGTAAAACATCTGGTAGAGGACATAAAGGTCAAAATGCAAGATCAGGTGGAGGCGTAAGACGTGGATTCGAAGGTGGTCAAACACCATTATTTAGAAGATTACCAAAAAGAGGATTTACAAACATTCATGCTAAAAACTTTACAGAAGTAACACTAACAATGTTATCTAAAGCAAAAGCTGAAAACATAACTGCTGAAACTCTAGTTGAAGAAGGAATAATAGGAAAAATCAATGATGGCATAGTAATTCTTGGAACTGGAAAATTAGACAAAAAAGTCAATGTTAAAGCTGTAAGATTTACAAAATCAGCCAAAGAAAAAATTGAAGCTTTAGGTGGAAAGGCAGAGGTGATATAATTGTTTAAAACCATAAAAAATGCGTTAAAAACACCTGAGGTTAGAAAAAAACTATTATATACTTTATTATTAATAGTAATATTTAGAGTAGGATGCTATATAACAATCCCTGGTGTAGATACATTTACACTTACAGAGCAAATGAACAATGCAACAAATGGAGTAACAGGACTTATAGATACAATATCAGGAGGAGCTTTCTCAAGACTTTCTATATTTGCAATGTCAATAACTCCATACATCACTGCATCAATAGTAATACAACTATTAGGAATAGCTTATAAACCTCTTGAAAGACTAATCAAAGAAGGCGGAGAAGAAGGTAGAAAAAAGATAAACAAATATACAAAAATACTTACTATCATATTAGCCTTAATCGAAGGATTAGGAATATTCTTTAACTATAAATCAACAGGAATATTCTTAGACACATCTTTCTGGGGAGGATTTATAACAATATTATCATTAATGACAGGTACAGCTATATTAATGTGGTTAGGAGAACAAATAACTAACAAAGGTATAGGAAATGGTATCTCAATGTTAATATTTGTTGGTATCATAGCAGGACTACCAAGAGGAGTTACTACAGTTTGGAACTTAATTGTAGAAACAGGAACATTTAGTACAGTAGGACTAATCAAAGCTTTAGCTTTAGTTGTAGGAGTTCTTGTATTAATTACTGGAGTTGTATTTATACAATTAGCAGAAAGAAGAGTTCCAGTACAATATGCAAAAAAAGTTGTAGGAAGAAGAATGGTAGGAGCACAAAATACTCATATACCACTAAAACTTGCAATGGCAGGAGTTATGCCAATAATCTTTGCTTCATCATTTGTAACATTCCCAGCAATGTTAATACAAATAATATCAAAGGATATTGCAACACAACATGGCTTCTGGGCAGAAGTATATAAAGTATCAATAGCTTCATCTTATTCTGGATACGGAGTTCAATATACAATAATAAATGCAATCATATATCTATTATTAATATTAGGATTCACATATTTCTACACATATGCTACATTCAATCCAGCAGAAATATCTGGAAACATTAAGAGAAATGGTGGATTTATTCCAGGAATAAGAGC
>ULNM01008013.1_pt1 | contig 11634 bp, 8 predicted proteins | sample 1951921 | NCBI WGS metagenome assembly ULNM01 (sample SAMEA4835577, study PRJEB28245) | human gut metagenome | biome: gut microbiome; material: fecal sample | place: Denmark | collected 2008
CGAAGGGGGATGCCCTAAATTGAGTGCTTACTTTCTGATATTATAAATATAATTGTAATTAATTATAAATGTAGGAAGACATATCTTTTAGAAGAAAAGCTTCTCTATCTTGATTTTGATTGAAACATTTATTATACTGAATACCCCGCTGTCCATGGATATGCGGGGCTTCTTATGTTCTCCCGTCCTTTGCCCCTTCCTTGCCGGTTACTAGTTTTGCCGAAAAGTAACCGTATGAACAAGAAACTGAAAGATGATTATATAAAGTTCACTCTCTCCCTGAATACCAGTGAGGCCCGTGAGGAACTGAACCGTCTAAACGCGTCCTCCCGTGAGCTGCAACGGACGAATGACGGCTTGCGCAATTCGATGACAGAACTGGTAGCCTCCGGCAAGAAAGGCAGCGATGAGTACAAACGTCTGGAGGCAGAGCTGAAATCCAATTCCAAAGTCATATCCGATAATAATGCGAAAGTGAAGATTCTCCGCTCCTCCATGAAGAGCACCGAGAAAACTTATGCGGAACTGGCCAAAGAAGCCCGCGGGCTTCAAAAACAGCTGGACAATACTGTCAAGTCCCTTCATCCGGAAGAATATGCCCGCTTGGAAAAGCAGCTGGAGGAGACACGAGAGGCGATGGCCCGTCTGCGTGGCGGAACCAATGAAACTTCCGGATCATTCCTGAAACTGGGGAATATGAAAGCTATGGTGGTGGGATTTTTTGCGTCCGCCGGAGCGGCTGCCCTTGATTTTTTCAAAGACGGCATGTCCAAGGCAAAGGAATTTGTCAGGGAAAGTGTGGAGGTGGCCATTCAGGCTGACGGAGTTCTTCATGCATTTGAGAAGTTGGACCGCCCTGATCTTCTTGCAAACCTTCGTACTGCCACTAAGGGAACCTTGTCGGATCTTGAGCTGATGAAAGCAACGGTCAAGGCAAAGGATTTCCGGATCCCGGTTGATGATATGGGAAAATATCTAGCATTCGCCCAGTTGAAGGCGCAGCAGACCGGCCAAAGTGTGGAATATATGACAGATTCTATTGTGACCGGTCTGGGGCGCAAGTCGCTTCTTATACTGGACAACCTGGGACTTTCCGCCGCAGAAATCAATGAGGAGGTTGCCAAAACTGGTGATTTCATGAAAGGGGTGTCCAATATCATAGACCGCCAGCTAACACAATCCGGATTGTATGTATCCGCATCTGACAAGGCTGCTCAGGCTGATGCAAGGTTGGAAAATGCCAAATTGAAACTAGGAAGACGGTTGTCCTGGCTTGGAGATTTATGGATCAGCCTGAAAAACAGAATGGCTGAAACTGTCAATACAACAGTATCCACCGCCAATGAAAAGTTTTATGAACAGAAGGAACGGGTTATAAGCCTTTATTCCGAGTATATGCCGTTGCTGGACCGGTATGATGAGCTGAAGACCAAGACCAGACTATCCTCGGATGAGCAGGCCGAACTTAATTCCATCATCACCAAAATCACGGACAATATTCCCGGAGTGATAACCAAAGTGGGGGAATACGGACAGGCACTGGATATTTCCAGCGGCAAAGCCAGGGAGTTCGTGCGGCAGCAGAAGGTACTGTTGGAATATATGAACCGGGAAGCCATCAAGGAAGAGGAGAATAATCTGGAGGAATACAGGAAGAAATACCAGAACGCGCTGAAGGCGCAGCAGGCCGGAGGGGTGTATGTGACTTCTTCCACAAGCAATACCGGATATTCCACCTCCTGGTTCGATAATACTCCGGGCACACTGGCACGTATTGATGATGATGTCAGGAAGTATGGCGACATGATCAAGGGTGCTGAGCTCCGAATCCGGGAACTGCGGGGTGAGAGTCTGGAGAAGTCCCTGGAGGACAACGAGAAGAGGATCAAGATGCGGGATGAGTTCATCAAGATGAACAAGAAACAGCTGGAAACATGGCTTGCAGACGAAAAAAATGCGGACAGCGAGTACAGGGACATGGCCCGCACCATTCTTTCCGGCAAGACGGATATCCAGGTGGATCCTCAGAAAGCCAATGCGGTTAATGCGCAGAGTGTGAAACTGGAGGACTTGCAGAAGAAACATTTGCAGGAGCGTCAACGTCAGGAGGAGGAACTGGAATACCGGATAGCCCAAACCCGTATTGATGCTATGGAGGCCGGGGCTGAAAAGGAACTGGCACAGCGGGAACTTGACAACCGCAGGGAGATATCGCTTCTGCGGCGGCAGAAGGATGACTATATCCAGGCTGTAATCCGATTTGAGAAAGAAAAGTTCGAGGCCGAGGAGGAACTGAAGGCGAAAAAGGACAAGCGTTATGTGAAAAAATCCTTTGACTCGTACTCGGTGTCCGTGGATACGTCGGCATTTGACACGATCATCAGCAACACCACCAGACGTCAGAGGAAAGAGGGTTTGCGTGAGCAGGAAAGTGCATGGGACGAATATCTGATCAAATACGGCACCTTCCAAGGGAAAAAGGAGGCGTTGACGCGCAAATACAGGAATTTGATGGATAGTGAGTCTGATGCAGGCAGGATCGCATCCCTGCAAAAGGAGTTTGAGGAAGCTCTGTCGGCCCTGGATGTTGAGAAGTTGAAGCAGGAGATCAATTGGGAGTTGATATTCGGGGATTTAAGTAAGGTGTCTAAAAAAGAGCTTGACAAAGTTAGGGCACAGTTGAAACTGTTCCGTGAATCCGATGAGTATAAGAATATGGCTGTAGAGCAAAAAAAGGTTGTTGACGAAGCTTTAGACGGGATACAATCCGCCATTATTGACAAAGGCGGACTGCTTGGTGATCTTCCAGACCAGTTGGACAATCTGAGAAAAGCTCAGGAGGAACTGACCAAGGCTCAGGATGAATATAATATGTCCTTGGAAAGTGGAACACATACCGAGCAGGAGGTGGCGAAGAAAAAGCTTAATACAGCATCCCAGAATGTCACGAATGCGAAAACGAATGTGGACAAGTCATCAAAGAAGGCTATAGACAATATAACCGGAGTCACCAATGCCATTGCACAGCTCGGGGAGGCGGATGTAAGTCTTTCCTCATTCGGGGATAGTGTCGGGTCATTGGTTGACGTACTCTCGGAATCCGGATCGAAGATAGGCGGGATTATTGCTGCCATCCTGGCCATACTTGACCAGATCGGTGACCAGGGGCTTGACAAATTCGTGGGAAATATACTGGAAACTGTGAGCAATGCCGTAGGAGGAATTTTCGATACGGTGGGGTCCATTTTTGGGATCAAGGGGGCCGGTGGTATTTTCCATGGCGCTGATTATTCCGGTTATAATGAGATGGTAGCGCAGTATGATAATCTACTGGATATCTGGGACGAGCTGCTTGACAAAAAAAAGGCATATATAAATGAAAGTTACGGTGCAGAAGCATCCAAAGCCGGAGAGGAAGCTCTGAATATTGCAAAAAACGAGCTGGATGTACAAAAGAAACTTGCCGAGGCACGTCTGAGTGCCGGCAGCAGTATCGGAAGTCACAGCCAGGGCTACAGGATGTGGAAAGGCTCCTACAAATGGGAAGGACAGAACTGGCGTGATGTCGCTGGGGAGATATCCAGGGAGTACGGTGTGACGTTCAACGAGATGAAAGATATGATCAATATGTCCCCGGAAGTCTTGCAGTCCATCAGAGAGAATTATGCCGGCCTCTGGTCTGTTATGGACGGAGAGTTCAGGAACCATCTGGAAAATATCATCAAATATGGCGAAACGGAAAAGGAAATACTGGAGGCGGTGAAGGAACAGGTTACCGGTATATCCTTTGACAGTTTTGAGGATTCTTACTGGGAGATGATATCCGATCTGGAGAACGGAAATGAAGAACTGGCCGAGAATCTGGAGGAACAGCTCCGCAAATCCATTATCAGAGCCATGATGGCCGACAAGTACAAGGAACAGGTCAGAAAACTATATGAAACCTGGGCAGAATATGGTGAGGATGGTTATACGAAAGATGAGGTTGATGCATTGCGTGAGATGCAGGAACAGTTGTCTGAAGCAGTGCTGGCCGAGAGAGACAGTCTGGCGGATATCTTCGGATGGGACGCATCCGGAGACTCTTATTCCCAATCCTCTTCCAAAGGATATTCCACCACCATGAGCCAGGAAACAGGTGAGGAGATCAGCGGACGGCTGACAGCCATGTATGAGTCTAATGTACGTTTGGAAACCAAAGGAACGGAAATGAATGCGAATATGCTTATTATTTCCACGGCAGCATTGAATATGGCAAAGGAACTTGCTGCTCATTCGGTGTGTGTCACGGAAATGCGCGATGTATTGCATGAATGCAACGATCATTTGGAGAAAATTGAAAAATATACCGGCATATTGAGCGGCATGGACGACACTCTTGCCGAGATAGAAAAAAACACAAAAGGAATGTGATTATGGAGAGGAATGCTTTTATTAATGGCAGGAATATCTGGAGTACATGGGGTGCGGAATTGATGGACGGAGCTTTGGAGGCTATACTGACACCCCCTCCTGTGAAGGACTATATCGAAAATGACAGCAGGTTGGAACATGGCATACAGATTACTTCATCGCCTGAGATCTGCAAGATGGATTCTAGGGAGCTCACCCTGCCTTTTTTTATTACGGGAAACTCGCAAAGTGACTATCTGGATAAATATTCGTCCTTTGTATCCGAACTGGTAAAGGGTAAAATTGCACTGAAAATCCCGGCACTGGGAAAGATTTACAATCTGTACTATCTGTCTTGCGGCAAGTATGGAAGTTACGGAAAATGCCGGGGTAAGTTTATGGTCAAACTCAAAGAACCCAATCCGGGCGACAGGGAAGATATTGTATGAAAATTGAGATCAGAAATTCAGCTGGTACACCATGTTACCGGGATGTTGTCAGAAGAGGCAGCAAACGTAAGTTCACTCTGATGAAGGAGGACTTTATACTTTTGAAGTTCTCCCTGAAATCTCCTGTCTTTTTCAAACTGGGCGACTGGACGGAGGACACACGTTTCGGGCGGTTCGAACTATGCGATCTGTACAAACCCAAGTACAACAGGAAAACCGGGGCATACGACTATGAGCTTCAGCTTGACGCTTACTACTGGAAATGGAAAAACAAAATCTTCAAATATACCCCGGAGACGACCGGACAGGAGGCGTCCTGGAACCTGACCGCCCCGCTTGACGTACAAGCCGGTATAGTCCTTAGAAATCTGAAAGCTCTTGGTTATGCGTATAAAGGACAAGATTTTGTTTTCTCCATTGATTCCACAGTCGAAAACAAGTCCCAGTTGATGAGTTACGACAACATCAACATCCTTGACGCTTGTTTTGAGATGGCGAAGAAATGGGATTGCGAATGTTGGGTGACTGAAAACATCATCCATTTCGGGCGTTGTGAGTCCGGTGACGTGGTGGATTTCGAGATCGGGAAAAACGTGCAGGAAATGTCACAGTCAGAATCCCAGTCCACCTATGCCACCCGTATCTACGCTTTTGGTTCCACCCGTAACATACCGGCAGACTACCGCCCCATTGACGAGACCGTGGTTGTGAACGGCGTGGTGCAGCGCAGGCTGATGCTTCCCGAAGGCACTCCTTACATTGACGCTTATCCTGATATGACTACCGAGGAAGCCGTCGAGCAGGTGGTTATCTTCGATGAAGTCTATCCTCGAAGAACAGGCATCATGTCGGATGTCACCACTATCGAAGTGACGGACAAGGTGGAGAATGAGGACGGCACAACCACCGAGGAAAAATGGAATGCCTACCGCTTTAGGGACACGGGTGTTAACTTTTCCGAGAAATATATCCTCCCCGGTCAGGAGCTGAGGATACGTTTCGCATCCGGGCTTCTCAACGGTTTGGAGTTTGCCGTGAAGTTCAATCCTGAGGGAAAGCCGGAGAAATTGGAGGATGGCGGATGGAACCCTGAGGCACAGCTTTGGGAGATAGTCAGGAATGAGGACTATGGCAGACCGCTTCCCGGTGATGTGCTCTTTCCCCAGGATGGAGATGAATATGTGCTTTCCGGTTGGGACAGTACGAAAATAACCGAGCTGGGGCTTGTGGGTGCCGCCGAGCAGGAGTTGAAGGAAAAGACTGAAAAGTACGCTGCCAAATCCAAGATAGACCCGAGTACCTATGGCTGCACGATGATGTCAAATGACGCATACCGTGAGGATGGCGTTCATAATTTCTATAGCATCGGTCAAAAGGTCAACCTTATCAACAAGGCTTATTTCGAGAACGGAAGACAGTCAAGGGTTATCGGATTTGAATTCAATCTTGATTATTCCTTTGACTCACCTGTTTATACTGTCGGGGAAACCGCCGCCTATTCCCGTATCGGGGAGCTGGAGGAAAAGGTTGAGAGCCTTACCCTAAAGGGACAGACCTATACGGGCGATGGTGGCAGCGGTGTGTATGTGATCGGAAGCCACGACTCCACCCCTGCGACAGACCATAACGTGTATTCCGCATTGCGCTCCTTAGTAATGTTCCTTCGTAAGGATCAAGCGGACGGAACAAATTTCTTATTGAAGTTCGGCAAGTTCATCGACTCCATGATTGCCGGTAAAGGTGCCGGTATCTATCCTGACGGGCGCGGTCAGTTCGAGCGTCTTGAGGTACGCGGCTCCGCAGTGTTCAAGGAAATCATCTATAACCGTCTGAACGCACAGGAAGGCGATACCTCATATTCCGAGAACGGAGTCATTGAGTCCGTGGCTTTAGAGAGCGACGGAACTTATACCCTGAAATTGCGCAAGCGCTGGGAGAATGACTTCACCGCATTCCAGGAGGGTGATATAGTGTACGGGATTGTAAACAACCTCTTTTCAACGGGGGAGTATTACGCCTCGTGGATGCGCGTGCTGTCCAAGAATGTCCCGGCCAACTCCATCTCGGTGTTGTCATACCCGGACAGTGAGGTGCCGGGCGGTAAAAACTATCCTCCCACAGAGTTGACGATCATTACCAGAAGAGGAAACGCCTTCAATGAGGACAGGCAAAGCTACTGGTATTTGTCCGCCACCACGGATAAATGTCTTGTCTGGCTGGAAGGAGTAACGAAGCCTGTCTTGGAACAGAACAACTATTACATGATATTGGGGCGTTTGCCCAATTTGGATTTGTTTGACAATCTCCCCGTCAACTATAAGCACTCGTACATATTCGCCCGTGCCGGCATCTTCGGTGAACTTTACCGGGTGGACTGGCAGGGACTGCCCGTACAGGAACTGGTGGACCGTGGCTTTTGGTCGGCCGAAGTCGCGTCCTCTGACAATCCTTACACTAATACGCAGGAGCGGGCGGACACGGTTTGGCACTACGGCTGCAAATGGAAGTGCCTGATGACGGGAACAGCCGACGAACCGCAATATGCGGCGGCCGGATGGGCGATGCTGGAAGGGAACCCGGAATTTACGATAGAGATCGGCAGCACAAAGGGGTGGTATTTTGATATCGAGACTTTTTCCACAACGTTATATATTACCGGCAAGCTGTACAACCGTGACGTGACAGATCATATACTTGACGCTGATGTGAGCTGGACGCGTGATACCGGGAATGTATCAGAAGATAACGCATGGGCGGTGAAGCGTGCCGGCGCCGGGAAAAATCTTCCTCTGACGATAGATGATCTCGGACCGAATTATACCAACATGCGGGTGTGTACGTTTAAAGCACAGGCGTTATTGCGTGACGGGCAGCAGTTTGAAGTGGCGGAGAATTTTGTAACATTTTAAAATGGTTTTATACAATGGCAACAAAGCAACGAAAAATAGAAATCAACTACCGGCTGTTACAAACCAGTTGTAACATCGAGGTGGTGGGCAGCGTGCCGGACATGCAGGTCTACCAGGCTGACAAAGCTGAATACACTCCGGACTATACGCTGACACCGCTGGTCCTGTTTCCGCGGTGCAACGCCACCGATCCGGAAGCGGTGACTAAAATCGGGGCGGTCAACTCCAGGCTGACCAACATGAAGTGGTACGAGCGCATCGGAACCACACGCACACTTATCACATCGACAAACACAGGCTACAGCATTACGGAGTCCGGTGACAGCAAGGGACAGATCACAATGAAAAAAAATGTCACCGTCCTAAAACCCGTCACGCTGGAGTTTTACGCGGAATATGCCGACACACGTACCGGACAGCTGTTTACTTTTCAGATGAGCCGTCTTGTCCGCGCGGTTGACGGCACGGATGCGATCCCCGTATTGACGATAGACAGCCCGTCCACGCTGGACTGGAACCCGGTGCGTGACATCACCGCACAGACCATCACGGCTAAACTGATGGTAGGCGACACGGACGTGACGGCTACGGGCAAATGCAAGTTCTTCTGGTACCGTCTGTTGTCTACGGGAGCGCTGGAGGCGATAACCACAGGAGCGGGTGACAACGACTGGGAGTTTGTATCACTGAACAAGAATGTATATAAGATTGACCGCAATTATATAGGTGATGACATCACGATTGTCTGCAAGGCCACCTATGCGGCTTCCGGGACTCCGGCATCAACCCCGGGCATATCGGACCCGGCAGTCTCTACGGTGATACGCCGCAGGATTCCGAAGATTGAAGCCGACTGGGAGGGCGTACCTACGGGTGTTCCGGATGGGACTTACGCCATCTTTCCCAGACCCGTCATTCGGGATACCATGGGGGTTATCCCGAATCCATCCGCCATGTTTAACTGCCACTGGTACGTCAAGAAGAGCGGAGATGCCGGATATGCCAAGGTTGCCGACGGATACTCTCCCAGGATACCTTTCAGCAACGGCATGATGTTAAAGCTGGAGGTGGAGGACAGAGGCCCTTACGTGGCGCTGACACAAGGCGGCAAGGTGCTCACACAGGGGGGCAAGGCGGTAGTAGTAAGAAAATTTGGATAACATTAAAAACAATAGAATTATGGCATTTTACATTAAAGTAACGAAGGAGGTTGCCGACCGGTTGCATCTGACCGATATCCGCAACAGGACAGCGGATGGCAATGTATTATTGTGGCAGGCGGACGTGGCACGTTTCCCCGGCGACACGGTATTTGACAGGGCCAGGGAAGCGGGCGGCGTCTGCCTGACCCCGCAGGCGGCGAAAGAAGAGATAGACGGTACGGACCATCCCGTCGAAGTATTCACACCTGCCTCTTGGGGGGAGGACAACACCGAAAGCTCCGAAGGCACGGATAGTACGGAAACGACCGGGGAAGGAGGAGCGTCATGAGTTTGGCCAGCGCGACCGGACAGGTCATATTTTCGCAAAAGGGCGGCGTATACATGCCTGCCATCCAGTGTAACCAGGGAGATCTGTATCAGGAGTATATGGGCGAAGCGTCCGCGCCGACGAACATCGCACCGGATTTCGCTTCGCTCAAGCCCGTCTTGTCCTTCATTCTCACCTCTTCGCGGGTGGCGGAAGGGCTGGTGGTTCCTTCCTCCATGAAATGGTATTTCAATGATGTCGAGATCAAGTTCTCGGGCAATGTCTCCACCAACACGTTTGGCGGTGAGACGGGACATTTCAAGTTTATCCCTTACCAGCCCGGTACGACGGATTACTACGGATTGCAGATCGTCAAGAATCTGGTCAAGGCGAGCGGAGCGGCCTCTTGTACCATCAAGGGTGAAGCCACCGTGACCGTTGGGAATACCAGCGACACCGTCCAGTTCGTCTATAGCATCCCCATTACCAAGGGGGTCGGAAACCAAAAGCATGTGACGATCATTGCCGGTGACAACAAGTATTTTACCCTTCGGGACAAAGGGCAGAGCTGCATTCTGAAAGCCGTAGCGCGCATGGGCAGTGACGAGATCACTACCGGACTGGCGTACAAGTGGTACAACCAGGTCAACGGTGCGTGGAGCGTGCTGAGCGGAAAGACCACACAGACATTGACCGTCACCAACGATATGGTTGACACGACAGGTGTGTTCAAGGCGGAGGTGTACCAGGGCGGCAAGCTCATCGGTCAGGACACGCAGTCCGTAATGGATGCGTCCGATCCGTTTGATTTGATCCTGAATCCCACGCCCGAGGACGAGACCATCCGGGAAAGTGGTGACACGGTGGTCTATAAGCCCATTCTGGTCAAGCGTGGAAGTACCACCAAGTACAAGGACATGACTTTCTATTTCGTGTTCATGGACAGTGCAGGAGTAGTCCTTAACCCGTCTACTTCCGGTACAGCAGCCACTTCCGGCACGTGTACTTGGGACATGTGCCAGCAGGCAGGAGGCAACGTGGCATGGACCATCACAACCAATGAATAAGGAGGTGATATGCCGTTGGTGACTAGAACCGGACAGGTCAGTTTTGCTCCAAAAGGTGACAAGGGAGATAAGGGGGCGCGCATGCGTATGCGTGTATGGGAGGCGTCTGTGTCTTACCTGGAGGGCAAGCAAGGGCAGCAGTTTTACGACATTGTACTTTATGACAACCTGCTGTACCTGTGCATCCGTTCGCATACGTCGGTATCGACGGAAACCCCCAAACAGAATGTGGCTTCGGGAAAAATAAAATACTGGGAGGTAGCACAGAGCTGGACTTTTATCGCCACCAAGCTGTTGCTGACCGAGAAGATCAAGGCGTCCATGATTGATGCGGACGGTATCAGGGCGGTCAATGTGGATATCAGCGGAAAAATCACGGCGGATAGCGGACGTATCGGTCCGTTTTCCATAGATTCCGGTATGTTGTCCTCAAAAACTCTTTATGAGGGGACGGATTCCCATGTCGGTTTCAACCTATCCGCCGGACAGATAGAGTTTTATAACGAAAGGACATTTGCACGTGTAAAAATCGGAGGGAACACGAAATTTGTCACAATCGAAGGGATATCGTATGATGCCGGAATTGACATACAGAGTCCGAATGCCATGATCGGGATGCACATCAAGACCCTGAGCATTCCTCTGTTCGTGGAGGGGGGTAACATTTTCCTTCATCCGAACAATGACAGTTATGTGTCTCTTCATGGCATAGTGGGGAACTGGAGGAACATATCCGTCAGCACTTCCCTGAATAACAATGATGACAATGTGATGTTTATTAATACGGGTAATATAGAAGTGACACTTCCTCCGGATGTTCCGGGACATACCATATACTTCAAACGTATGAGCGGCGGGGTAAGACTGACAGGCGGGCGCATCCTGCCTGCCCCCGGAGGAAAAGAGATGTCCTCCATTGATCTGGATTATGCGTCCGGATTCGTTAAATGTATGGGCAATTATTGGGTTATGTTTTATTGCGGATAACAGTATTTAATTAAGAATATTATGAAAGTTGATTTTACAAAATTTCCCCTGTTCACGGGGATAGACAGACAGGATATGGTGATAGCGGATATCCGTAAGGATATTGCTGACGGCATTTACAGGAACGTGCCCGGTCTTCCGGCGCACGTGCTTGCGGAGAAGATCTATCGGAACGAGCTTGTGGAGCTTGCCGATGACGAGATTCATATACTTGACCTCTACACTTCCGCTTCGGTGGGGCAGCTCGCCGACTCATGGCAGGATTATAAGAAAAACAATTTGGAAACTGGTAAATAAAAAATATTATGGAAAAGATGGAATTAAGTGAGGCGTTGAAAGCCAATGCCTCAGTACTGGAAG
>ULNM01008833.1_pt1 | contig 11559 bp, 4 predicted proteins | sample 1951921 | NCBI WGS metagenome assembly ULNM01 (sample SAMEA4835577, study PRJEB28245) | human gut metagenome | biome: gut microbiome; material: fecal sample | place: Denmark | collected 2008
TAGAGGCTTACTTTCTCGTTGGTTGTGTCGAAGTGAGTGTTTCCTTCGGGGATGTAAAGGCTGATGATGGTGCCGTGGCCAGGACGATCGGCAGTTCGGATATATCCGTGGTGTAAATCGACAATGTTTTTCACAATACGCATACCGATTCCAGTTTGTGTAGAGTGTATGGGGGTATTTACTCCTGTCGTAAAAGGTTCGAATAAGTGTTCTTTTACTTCTTGAGGTATGCCTGCTCCTGTATCGCTGATGGTGACGTTGCAGAAAGGATGTCCGTCTATAACAGTTCTTCCTATAACCAGTTCTACAGTTCCTTCTGGTAAGGTATATTTAAAGGCATTGGAAAGCAGATTACGTAATGCGGATGCCATTTTTTCTGCATCGATCCATAGCATAAGGGGTTCGGGCAGAAGATGGATATGAAATTGATAGTGTCCTTTTTCAGCCATTGACTTAAATGGTTCGCATAGGTTGTCCACTAGTTGATTGATGTCTGTTTTTGCCACTTTGAGCTTTACCATGTCAGCTTCTACCTTTTGTACGAAAAGTAGTTGATCCATAAGGGCATGTAACGACTTACTATTGTCAAAGGCTGTTTTCAATTGTCTTTGTATTTTGGGGGATAGTCCTTCGATATGCTGTAGTTCTTGCAGTGGGGCCAGAATTAAGGTAAGTGGTGTTCGTAGTTCATGGGCAATTTCTGTGAAGAACCGTTCGCGTTCCATGCGCAGTTGTTTTTCTTTGTCACGTTCTACTTTGGCAGTAAATACTTCGTGCTCCAGTTGCATTTCGTGTTCCATACGTTTTGCCCTCAATCGGATTCGTCTGAAGACGAATAGTATGCATAGTGCTATTGCTATGAAGATACAGAGACGAAACCAGGCACTGCTGCTCCAGTGAGGTTCAATGGTGATATGCAGGGCAGTTGTTTGGTCCGCTGTGTTGTCTGGATGTAAGTTTTTGATTTCAAAGGTGTAGTTACCGTGTTTCAGGTTAGTATAGGACACCTTTTCTTCTCCTGTGGTATAGATCCATTCTTGTTGGTAGGGATACAGTCGATAGGCGTATGTTTCCCGTTCGTCAGAATAGGAAAGGTTACTGAAGGTAAGGGAGAAGTCCCGGTTCTTATAATTGAGACGGATATTTGATAAATAGGTGATGTCGTATGGCAGGATATGTTGTCCATTGACAACTTGGTCGATTCTTATTAGTTGGTTATTGACTTCCAGTCCGGTTATCAGTACACGTTTGGATTGTTCGAAACGATCGCTATTCTCTGGTTTGAAATAAGTCAGGTTTTTATTGTTACCCCAAAATAAAGTTTTCTTCCAATATAGGGCCGAGCGGTTGCTTCCCGATACATAATAGTTATGAAACAATCGTTGATGGCTATTATATCGTGAGATGCCCGAGTTGGAGCCTATCCAAATATTTCCATTCCCGTCTTCGGTAATACAACCCACGAAGTCGTTACAAAGACCGTCTTGGGTAGTGAAAGTTTGTATAATGCGATTTTCATATGGTGACAGGACTGCAAATCTATTCATATAGCCAATGTACAGCATGCTATCTTGGGCAACCAGTAATGAACGGATTGAATAGTCTGTCATGTCGGTTTTGCTTTCATATCCGGCGTCAAGAATGTTTCCTTCTCCTTTGTATCGGTAGAGTCCGGAAGTAGTGCCTAACCATAGACTATGATCGGGAGTCTCAGCTAGTGCACGAATGTAGAGAGGAGGAATCTTTTCACCTTTATTATTAATGAAAGTAATTTTTCTGCTTGAAATAGAAATAGGATCGATCACAAATAAGCCACTTTGCGTTCCAATCCATATTTGCCCATTGCTGTCGGTCAGTAGGCTCCAGACAGAGGCTTGGTTGGGCAAATTTGAACTGTCAGCCAATTCTATGATTTGAAAAGTTTTCTTTCGTGTATCATATCGGGTTAATGTGCCGTCTGCATTGCCAAACCATAGGTTTCCTTCTTTGTCTTTGGTACTACTCAGTACGGTGTTTCGTTTTTGAGTTTCAGGGGTTCCTATCGGTATGAAGTCCAATTCTTCATCAGCATGGTAGGGGGTACGGCTGCGAAGGATGCTTCGATGGAAGGTTGTGAGCCATACGTAACCTTCGTCATCTCCTACGATGGAACAGATTTCATTATGTCTGTCTTGATAATAACGTTTGTAAAACTGCTCCCGTAGGTCCGACCAGATGGCTCCGCCACCATCTGTCCCTATCCATAGGATGCCTTGAGGGTCGTAGTAGGCTGTGATCATTCGTGTCTCGATGTCGCGAAATATATAAGAGGTGGTGTTGTTGAAAACCTGTCCAGTCATCTCGTCTGGATTCTTTTTATTCAGACTGATGAGTGTGTATCCGTTCCATGTGGCAGCTAAATAACGATTCTTTTCCAAGCGTATCACGCTGAATGCATCGGTATGTGATAGCTGGTTAGCTGTATATTTATTGTGGTAAGTCATGCGGCTGGTTTGGCCGGTCTTTACATTGTAGCGTATGATGCCATACGTGAGAGTCGAAAGCCAGATGTTGTCGTCTTCATCGTACAAAATGTGGTTGATTTGTATAGGGTAGCCGAATCCTAAATCTATTGTTTTGCAGTTTTCCATTCGGTCTGTTTCGGCAATCATTACTTTCCCTTGTGTGTCTGCTACACAGATGTGGCGTTTGTCTGGCGTCAGTGACATTTTGGCTAGTATATGCCCTTTTTCATTCCATTGCGAATATCGTTTCAGTATGTGTAGAACAACAGCTTTATCTTGTGGCTGGTTTGTCTTTCGGGCCAATATTAGTTCTTCGTTGTTCAGTATCCACAGGGTAGAGTCGTTTATTGATTCAGTAGCAATGGCTCTGAAAGGTTTTCCGTCTTCTGTTTGTATAGGGAGAAAACGTTCGTTCCGCAAATCGAATCCATAGAGAATACCTCTACTTTCGAAGCATAGGAGTCCATCAGCTATTTCTTTCAAAACCGAGATATTGGTACTGGTACTGTCGAAAGGGAAAGATTTCACTTGTTTTCCGTCGTAACGGTTTAGGGCGTCGCGCGTACTTAGCCAGATAAATCCGTTACGATCTTTACAAATGGAGTGGATTGTGTTGTCGGCCAGGCCGTTTTTCATAGTTAGCAGATGAAGATCTTTCTCAAAAAAAGCTTGGCAGGGCAACTGCGTAAACAAACTTAGGCAAATAGTTGCTATATAAAAGACTTTAAGGTTCATGTCTGGTATAGAATTATCGTAGCACAAAGAAATGAAAAATATGTTATTTATCGAAATGGAATGAGAAAAAATATTGGGCTATTTTTCTTTAATAGCCTTGTTTGGAATGTATTTGTTTTTTGTTGGACCATTGTCTGTAGAAACAAGGGATGACGCAGTGCTTCCTGACCCTCTGACGCAGCACTGTGTCAGTACCTCACACAGTGCTGTGTTACACCCCAACAAAGCACTGTGTCGCATCGTCATGCAGCACTGTGTCATCCCCCTTCTCAGTATTGTTTGGAATTTGCATCGCTAAGGGTATGTTGCTTCTCTTCCGATTTCCTTTTGTGGCTTTGGAATTAGCAGAAAATGTGGAAAAACAGTGGCTTGTATTAAACATGTATGTTGAATGAAATGTTTGTGCATGGCTATTCTGGCATGTAGTCTTATATTTGCAACATCAAAAAACCTCATTGTCTAACCCTAAAAAGGAAAAACATGAAAAAAAGCCTTATTTTCTTTTTGATGCTTTGGAGCAGTATATTCATGTATGCCCAGCATCTCAGCATTACTGGTAAAGTCACAGACAAACAGGGTGAACCGATTATTGGTGCCAGCGTGCTTGTCAAAGGTACGTCCAACGGTGTGATTACAGATTTGGACGGTGTATTCAATCTTAAAGATGTTCCGTCTGACGGAACTTTGTCAGTTTCTTACATTGGTTATAAAGATGTAGAAGTAAAGGTCAATGCTTCGCAAAAATCTTATTCCGTTACGTTGGAAGAAGATAACCAAATGCTCGATGAAGTCGTAGTGGTAGGTTTCGGTACGCAGCGCAGGGCCAACCTGACGGAAGCCGTGGCTACGGTCGATACGAAGTCGCTGGAATCCCGTCCTGTAACCAACCTCGGCCAGTCTTTGCAGGGTACCGTGCCGGGCCTGAACCTTTCGGTAGGCGGATATGGTGGTCAGCTGGGACAGACCATGGACGTCAACATCCGTGGTACAGGAACCATCTCCACCGGTTCTACCGCTTCCACGCTGGTCTTGATTGACGGTATCGAGGGTAATATGAATAACCTGAACCCTGATGACATTGAATCCATCTCTGTGTTGAAAGACGCGGCTGCAAGTTCTATATATGGTTCGCGCGCGGCGTTCGGTGTTATCTTGATTACGACCAAGAAAGGTAAGGCGGGAAAGGCCAGTGTGAGCTATTCAGGCAACGCCCGTTACTACGGTCCGATGTCACTGCCCGACCTGATGAACTCCTACCAGTTTGCCAACTACTTCAACGAGGGTAGCGTCAACGGTGGCGGTAACGTCATCTTCGACGACGATACGATGAACCGCATCCAGCAGTACATGAACGGAGAGATCACAACCTCTACCGTGGCCAATACGAACGGCAACTGGCAGTTCCACGAGAAAGCCAATGACAACGTGGACTGGTATGACAAGCAATACAAATGGTCTTGGGCGCATGAGCACAACCTGAACATCAACGGAGGTTCGGAGAAGATGCAGTACTACGTGTCAGCCAATTACCTGGGTCAGGACGGTAACCTGCGCTTCGGCGACGATTCTTACGAACGCATCAGCACGAACGCCAAACTGAACGCACAGCCTTTCAAGTGGCTGGATGTGGAAGTGAACGTGAAGTACGTGCATACCAACCTGGACAACCCGCTCTATTCCGACCTGGGTGGTTTGCTCTATCACGACATCGTGCGTATGTGGCCTACGATGCCTTTCCAGGATCCCAACGGACACTACATGCGTAACGGTAAGCTGGCACAGCTGACCAATGGAAGCCGTTCCATTACCGAAAATGACAACGTGTACATGCAAGGCCAGTTGGTATTCCATCCGATGAAGGGCTGGAACATTTATGCCAACGTCGGCTTGCGCACCATCAATGAGTTTCGCAAGCAGAACTTGAATAAAGTATACGAATACAATGTCAATAACGAACCTTTGACGCTGGCTTACGGTGGCAATTATACGGCAGGGCAGACCGGAGCGTTCCAGCGCTGGACTCGTGCCAACCACCTGACCACGAGCTTGTACACGGATTATGAGTTTGCCATCAACGACGACCACATGTTCAAGGTGATGGTCGGTATGAACACCGAGAAGTACAACAACCGTGTGCTGAATGTGGAACGTATGGACCTGATTACGGAAAACGTGCCTGAAATAGGCTCCGCTACCGGCAAAGACGTCATCAACGAGGCTTCGGCCTATTCATGGGCTACCGCGGGTTTCTTCGGCCGTATCAACTATGACTACAAAGACCGTTATTTCATTGCCGCCAACGTGCGTTACGACGGTTCGTCCCGCTTCCTGCGCAAAGACCGTTGGGGAACGTTCGGCTCCTTCTCCCTTGGTTGGAATGTGGCCCGTGAAGAATTCTTCCCCTTGGATGAGGATTTGATGAGCCAGTTCAAGCCCCGTTTGTCTTGGGGTACGCTGGGTAACCAGAATACTACTTCCTATTATCCCATGTATCTGTCGCAGACAGTTGCAACCAGTGGAGGCTCCTGGCTGATGGGTGGCGCATATCCCACGATTGCGCTTGTGCCCGGCACCATTAGCTCTACATTGACGTGGGAGACGGTGCAGTCGTTGAACGTCGGTTTCGACTTGTCCATGTTCAGAAGCCGACTGACGGCCAACTTCGACTACTTCATCCGCAAGACCCTCGACATGGTAGGTCCGGCGGCCGAGATCGCCCACATTTACGGTACGAGCATGCCTTCTACCAATAATACCGACTTGAAGACCAAGGGTTGGGAATTGGCTCTGAACTGGCGTGACCGCGTGGGCAACGTGAACTACAACGTCGGCTTCAATATCTCCGACTCGCGCTCGTTTGTAGAACGTTATCCGAATGAATCCAAGTCCTTGGATACCTATTATGAAGGCCAGGAACTGAACGATATCTGGGGTTATGAGACCCACGGCATCGCCAAGAGCCAAGAGGAAATGGACGCATGGTTGGCAGACAACCGTCCTTCTTGGGGCTCCGGATGGACAGAAGGCGACATTATGTATGTAGACCAAAACGGTGACGGCATTGTCAACGAGGGTGCCAAAACGTTGGACGACCCGGGCGACCGCATCAAGCTGGGTAATAGCACGCCCCGTTTCCGCTTCGGTCTGAACCTGGGACTCGACTGGAAAGGCATCGACTTCAGCATGTTCTGGCAGGGCGTCGCCAAGCGCGACCTGTGGCTGGACGGTCCGGTATTCTGGGGCTTGAACGGCGGTGAATGGCAGTCCACGGGCTTGACCCCGCACTTGGATTACTACCGTCCTGAAAATACCACATCGGTATTCGGACCGAACACGGATGCTTACTTCCCACGCATCTACATGAGTGATGATAAGAACCAGCGGACACAGAGCCGCTACATGCAGAACGGTGCCTACATGCGCCTGAAGAACATCCAGGTGGGTTATACGTTGCCCAAGCATATATTGGACAAAATTGGCATGCAGCATCTCCGTTTCTATGTCAGCGCTGAGAACGTGTTGACTATTTCGAGCTTGCCTAACGGATTTGACCCGGAAACCGCTTATTCGGCATACACGGGCAGCAGCTCCGGTAAGTCTTACCCCTTGCAGGCCACGGTATCCTTTGGTGTGAACGTTACTTTCTAAATCAATAATTGATAGCTTATAATCATTATGAAAAAGATAATATATTCAATGTTCGTTGCTACGGGGTTGATGACCATTTCGTGCAACAATTACTTGGACTTGGAACCCATTACTGATGTGGCTACTACCGAGTACCTTTATGCGGAAAATGACCTTGGTGCGTATGCGGCCAATTTGTATGTTTTTGATTTGCCTACTAGCGGTTTCAATGGGAAAAGCAACGTGGCTCTTCCTTCCCACGGGACTGGTTATAACCTGGGATTGTTTGCCAATGACAATGGAACGGATAATCAGACAGCGGATAGCCCGAGCGAACTTTTTGTGACCGGAATGACGTATGTCGGCGATTATAATTTATGGAATGATTATCTCATGGCGATACGCTCCGCGAATTATTTTCTGGAGCGGGTGCCCCAGCGCTATGAGAACGGTGAAATCACTGGAAATGACACCAATATAAAGCATTACATGGGTGAAGTATACTTCTTCCGTGCCTGGTTTTACTTCCGCGCGTTGCAGAACTTGGGCGATTTCCCCATCCTGACCAATACCTTGACGGAAGATTACGATTTGGTACGTGAAGCTTCCAAGCGCCGTCCGCGTAACGAAGTAGCCCGTTTCATTATCGCCAACTTGGATACGGCCTATAATTACATGTCTGCCACGCCTCCCATGAGCAACCGGTTGACACGCGATTGCGCCGCCTTGTTGAAGAGCCGTGTAGCCCTGTTTGAAGGTACGTGGGAAAAATATCATGCCGGTACGGCTTTTGTGCCCAACGGACCGGGCTGGCCGGGCGCTTCCATGGATTACCTCAGCGACTACAGTTATAATAATGAGACAGAAGTCCGTTATTTCTTGGAGCAGGCTATCGAAGCTGCCGACATCGTGGCACAGGGACACGGGTTGTACAGTGATTATGCCGCCATGTTCAATTCCGTGGATTTGAGTGGTATGGATGAAGTATTGTTGTGGCGCCGGTACAGCACAAGTTCCGAAGCTACGGTGTATCATCATGTGGTGGACTACTTGCAACGTAACGGTAGCGGTAATACGGGGTATACCCGCTCGATGGTCGATTCTTACCTGATGGCCAACGGCCTTCCTATTTATGCCACCGGTTCCGGCTATGAGGGAGATGACACGTACGAACACTTGTTTAGCGGCCGCGACCCGCGTATGGACATGTGTATCCTGAAGACCGGCGATTTGCTGTCTTATGGACCCAATCAGGTCGATTATGTCAAGAGCGACGGTTACGGCTATTTCTACCGTGCCCCTATTTTTGAGGGACAGTTGGAGAACGGCAATCCTACCGGCTACAGCTTGCGCAAGGGGTTGAACACTTCGGCAGATATGCAGCCTACCATGGCTTCCTACACCGGATGTCCTACGTTCCGTGCGGCTGAGGCTTATCTGAACTATATCGAGGCTTACTATGAACTGAACGGCAACTTGGGCGGCAACTGCGACAGCTACTGGAGGCAGCTTCGCCAACGCGTCGGCATGTCCACCGATTACCAGCTGACTATCAGCAACACGGTGATGGAAAACGAGAAACAGGATTGGGGTAGTTATTCACGCGGCGTACAGGTAGACGCAACCTTGTACAACATCCGTCGTGAACGCCGCATCGAACTGGCTTCCGAAGGCTTCCGCTTTGCCGACCTGAAGCGCTGGCGTGCGTTAGACCAAGTACAGAATGTACATATCCAAGGCTTCAATTTCTGGGACAGCATGTATCAGATGTATACAGATCCTGTGGCTGAAGATGCCGTAGCCGAGCTCGCTAAGATTACTTTGGCACCCTATGGAACAACTAATGAACCCAATATTTCCGCTCAAGACGACCAGTATGCCGAAGGCAAGTATTACCTGCCTTACCGCAAGAGCACAAGCAATATCGGATTCAATGGCTTGAACTGGACGGAAGCCAAATATCTGTATCCGATCAGCAATTATGAGTTCCGTATGACCACAGCTGTTTCCGGCTCGAATGATTATAGCACATCGACGATTTACCAAAATCCGGGCTGGAGCATGAATGATGGTACACTCCCTGAAGGAGAATAAATCACTATATGTGTTGAAAATTCTCTGTTAAGTGTTTTCAATAAGTAAAAGTGTGCCAAAGCAAAGGGATATTTTCCCTATCTTTGGCACACACTTTTTTATGGGTCCTATTTATTTTAGAGAGTATCTTATGAACCGAATTCTGTTTACGCCGTTGTTGCTGGGAACCGCGGTTTCTCATCTTGCAGCCCAGGAACCGTCTTCGCCCAATATTGTGCTGATTATGTGTGATGATATGGGCTTCTCGGACTTGGGATGTTATGGCAGTGAGATCGAGACTCCCCATTTGGACAGCCTTGCTCAGGCGGGGGTGCGTTTCACTCAGTTTAAGAATACAGGACGGAGTTGTCCTACCCGTGCCGCCTTGCTGACAGGACGTTATCAGCATCAGGTAGGAATGGGGTGGATGACAGCAGTAGACGAACATCGGCCGGGCTACAGAGGGCAGATATCGAAGGAGTATCCTACCATTGCGGAAGTGATGAAAGCCAATGGATACGGGACATACATGTGCGGAAAGTGGCATGTGACGGTAGACGGGGCTTTCTATGCGCCTAATGGCAGTTTCCCCACTCAGCGGGGATTCGACCGTTATTATGGCTGTTTGACGGGAGGAGGAAGTTATTATAAGCCCAAACCTGTTTACAATGACATGGAACTTGTTACAGAGTTTCCCGATGATTATTATTATACGACAGCCATCTCCGATTCGGCTGCAAGTTTTGTCCGCCAACATCCGGCAGATACGCCGATGTTTCTGTATGTAGCCTACTATGCCCCGCATCTTCCGCTTCAGGCTCCGGCTGATAGAGTGGAAAAATGCCGCGACCGTTACAAAGTGGGGTATGACGTGTTGCGGAAGCAGCGATTTGAGAAACAAAAAGCCATGGGACTTGTACCTACGGATATGGAATTGCCTGTTTATGATAAAGAATTCGGTGGTAAGCGTCCTGCATGGGAAGATTTGACAGAGGAACAGCGTCAGAGGTGGATTGAGGATATGGCTACTTATGCAGCTATGATTGAGATTATGGACGACGGAGTGGGACAGATTGTTGAAGCTTTCCGTAAAAAGGGAAACCTGGAAAATACGGTTTTTATGTTTTTGAGTGATAACGGTGCTACGTTGGAAGGCGGTTATTTGGGACAACTGATGGCCGACTTGTCTAATACTCCCTACCGAAGCTATAAGCAATGGTGTTATCAGGGGGGAACGAGTACTCCTTTTATCCTGACCTTTGGAGATGCTGGAAAAAATATGATGAAAGGCGAATTATGCAAGCAGACTGCTCATGTCATCGACCTGCTGCCGACTTGTATGGATTTAGGTTCGGCCATCTATCCGTCTGAGAAGTTTGAACATGCAGATCTGCCTGGCATAAGCCTGCTGCCTGCATCGAAAGGAGAAAAGTTGCAGGAGCGTACATTGTACTTTGAGCATCAGAGCTCGTGTGCTATCATCTCGGGCGATTGGAAGTTGGTGCGTAACAACCGGAATTCGCCTTGGGAATTGGTGGATCTGTCTGTCGATCCGTTTGAACAGAAGGATTTGTCTGCCCGTTATCCGGAAAAGGTGAAAGCATTGGAACATGAATGGAATGTATGGGCGGAGACCCACAAAGTACTTCCGTTGGAAGATAAGCCTTGGCATGAACACATTAAATACTACAAGGATTTATATGAAGACCAGAGTGGTAAAGAACAATAGGTATGAATGATATAAACTTGATAGAAAAAGAATGATTATGAAGAAATTGATAGGTATATTTTGTTGTTTGTTGATGGTCATGTCTGCCAATTCGCAGACTGATCTTCACCCTGTGCCTGCCCCCCATCAGCTGAAGTGGCACGAGGCGGAGATGGGCGTTGTGTTCCATTACGACCTCCATGTCTTCGATGGGCTGGTGTACGGTCAGGGAAATAACCGCATCAATCCGGTGGAGGATTATAATATCTTCAACCCCACGCAGCTCGACACGGACCAGTGGATACAGGCGGCCAAGGCGGCCGGAGCGAAGTTTGCCGTACTTACCGCTACACATGAAACGGGCTTCGGCTTGTGGCAGAGCGACGTGAATCCCTATTGCCTGAAGGCGGTGAAATGGCGCGACGGCAAGGGCGACATTGTACGCGACTTTGTAAATTCCTGCCGCAAGTATGGCATTCAGCCGGGTATCTATATCGGCATCCGCTGGAACTCTTTGTTGGGCATTCACAACTTCAAGGCCGAGGGCGACGGTGAGTTTGCACGCAACCGCCAGGCTTGGTACAAGCGTCTGTGCGAGAAGATGGTGACGGAACTTTGTACCCGCTACGGCGACCTGTTCATGATTTGGTTTGACGGCGGTGCCGACGACCCGAAGGGACTGGGACCTGATGTGGAACCCATCGTGACCAAATATCAGCCGGAATGTCTGTTCTACCACAACGTGAATCGTGCGGACTTCCGCTGGGGAGGGTCGGAGAGCGGTACGGTAGGCTATCCCTGCTGGTCGAGTTTCCCTTATCCCTACAGTCACAGCAATGCGAACGAGGGGGTGAGGAACCACAACGAACTGCTGGCCCACGGCGATGCTGATGGCCGCTATTGGGTGCCCGC